>MDTG01143948.1_pt1 | contig 37148 bp, 35 predicted proteins | sample 811421 | NCBI WGS metagenome assembly MDTG01 (sample SAMN05326645, study PRJNA326480) | marine metagenome | isolation source: seawater | place: Pacific Ocean: South East | collected 2011
ATTATGCAATATTTAAGTGCTTTACATTTTAATTATTTATTTGGAATTAATGGAATTGTTATACCATTAGCCTCATTAGCAATTTACTCTATCGTTTTATTTCTATCAAACATCAATCGAAAAAAAGATTTATCAATATCTAATATCTTCTCAATTTTAATTGTTATCTATATATGCTGGAAAATGAATAGATATAGTGAGTATGGAAATGATGCTCCAGGTCATTTTATTTTTTTTATAACCATCCTGATTTATTTAAATGCATTGGAAATATCTCGTAAAATTAGTGAACAAACTTTTTATATTATTGCCTTTTTTTCAATCTTTGCATTTTTAAACAAAACATTTCTAATATTTTCTCTGTTAGTTCCTTTAATTTGTTTAAATAGAGATATTTTAAAAAATTTAATCAATTTAAAATTTTTAACATTAATTTTATTTTTATCATTTTGGGCTGTAAAAAATATACTTATAACTGGATGTATTTTATATCCAATGCCTTCAAGTTGTTTTGATTTGTCATGGACAAATTTTGAAGGATTATCAAATATTTATGAAGTTTCGATTGGATCAGAAGCATGGTCTAAGGATTGGTCAAATCAAAAAGATAATATCTTGCCTTATAAAGAATTCTTAGAAAATTTTTATTGGGTAAAATTTTGGATAAATAATCATTTCATTAAAATTTTAGAAATTTTGCTACCATACATATTAGTTACAGTCATATTGATGTTTTTTATTAAAATTATGAATAAAAGAAATCAAAGTGAATATAAATTAAATTTTAAATATTATATTCCAATTTTAACAGTGATAATGATCGGAATTTTGTTTTGGTTTTTAAAAGCACCAATTTTCCGATATGGATACTCATATATAGTAAGTTTCATCGCCTTATCTACTGCATTAATTATTTCCTATAATCTTAACAGATTAAAAGTATTAAAAGAAAAAAAGATATCAAAAATTATAATTTTTCTAGCAATAGTAATTTTATCTACAAAACAATTTGTAAGAATATACAAAAATTTCGATGTTAATTATAACAACTATCCATGGCCAAGATATTACTCTGAAACTTTAGAAAATAAAAAAAATAACCTAGAAGAGGTTTTCAAAAATGAAAAATTTTTTTATTTTATACCTAAAAAAAGTTATTGTTTTTATAGTAAATCACCATGTACTTCTGTAGAAGTTGATAAAAATTTGAAGAAAAGCATTAATAAATATGGATACAAAACATATTATTTTTAAAACTAAATGAATAAAGTAATTTTAGGTATTAATTCAAATCATGCAGACTCCTCAGCTTGCATTATTGTGAATGGGAAAATAGTTGCGGCAGCTGAGGAAGAAAGATTTAATAGAGTGAAACATTGGGCAGGTTTTCCAGAAAATGCAATATCGTATTGTTTAGAAGATAGTGGTATTAACTTTAAAGATATTGAAGAAGTAGCAATAAATACAAATCCATTATCCAATTTTGGCCCGAAGATTTTTTATTTTTTAAAAAATTATATTTTAGGAGAAAAGAAATCAGAAATATTGAAAAGGTATAAAAATAAATTTAATCTTAAATTTAGGCTAAAAGAAAAATTTGGAAGTAATGAAAAACTTAAAATAAGATATATTGACCATCACCTTAGCCATATATCTTCAGCTTTTTATCCCTCTGGCTTTGAAAATTGTCTAGCTGTTTCTATTGATGGATTTGGTGATTTTTCAAGTTTAGTGGTAGCTCAATGCTCTAATCAAAAAATTAAAATTATAAAAAAATTACTTTTTCCAAATTCTCTTGGTGTGTTTTATGAAAGTATGACACAGCTTGCTGGTTTTAATAAATATGGCGATGAATATAAATTAATGGGACTATCTGCTTATGGTGAGCCGAGATACTACGAAACTTTAAAAAAAAATTGTTTTATAAATGAAGATATTTTTAAACTTAATTTAAAGATGTATGAATTTCATAAAAAAAATTTTTCTTATAATTTTGAGGGTGAACCTAATCAAAAATTTCTTTTAAATAAAGATATTTATAAAAAATTTGATGAAAATAAAGATTACATTCTAAATAAAAATGATTTTGCCAAAGATATTGCGAGTTCAGCACAAAAAATATTTGAAGAAATGTTATTTAAAATAATTGATCAATATAAAGGTAAAAATGAAAATCTTGTTCTATCAGGTGGCTGTGCTCTAAATTCACTTGCGAATGGAAAATTGGTAGAAAAAAAAATATTTAAAAATATATTCATCCCGTTTTGTCCAGGAGATAATGGGGGATGTATAGGAGCTGCATTATATCTTCTTAAAAATAATTATCCTGAAATAAAAACTGAGAATTTAAAAAATCCATATTTAGGAAAAAAATATAATAATATTGAAATTCAAAATGCATTAGACATTTATAAATCTAAAATTAATTATCGATTAGTTGATAATCAAGATGAACTAAATGATTTAGTTTGTAAATATTTAATTGATGAAAAAATTATTGGATGGTTTCAGGATCGAATGGAATTCGGTCCAAGAGCTCTTGGAAATCGTTCAATTATTTCAAGTCCTATTGGGCCAAATATTAAAAACCTTATCAATTCAAAAATTAAACTTCGAGAAAATTTTCGACCATTCGCCCCATCAATCTTAGAAGAAAGTGTAGCTGATTGGTTTGAAAATCATGTTTCTTCTAATTACATGTCTTTTGTGTCAAAAATCAAAAAAAATAAAAAAAATTTAATACCTGCCGTCACACATGTTGATGGTACCGGTAGATTACAGACGATAAATTATAATCAAAATAAAAAATTCTATAATTTAATAAAAAAATTTGGCAAAATTTCGAATGTTCCCATGCTTCTAAATACCTCTTTTAACGAAAATGAACCTATAGTAATGAGTCCAGAAAATGCTTTAGAATGTTATTTGAGAACAGAAATAGATTTTTTGGTTATTAATAATTTTTTCATTAATAAGAAAAATTAAACATAATTTTTAATCCATTTAATAGTTTCCTTTAACCCACTATCGAAATCATGTTTAAAAGATTTTTTAACAAATTTTTTAATTTTTTTTGAGTTCGCTAAACTATAGTCTGGATCTAAGCTTATTTTAGGCATATTTTTTTTCTTTACTTTTAAGCCCATAAGCAGCTCAAGTTTTTTTACTAAAGCATTAATACTAATAGTTTTTTCTCCTCCTATATTAAATATATGGTAAAAATTTTTTTTATTTTTAGTTTTATTGTAAACAGCAAGCATATAGGAAATGATATTGTCTATATAAGTAAAATCTCTATAATTTTTTCCGCTATTATTTAGAGAAATAATATTTTTTTTTAATATTGATTTTATAAATATAAATATTGACATATCTGGTCTACCATATGGACCAAAAACTGTAAAATATCTAAATCCAACAGAATTAATATTAAAGATTTTATAATAGTAGTGAGCGATATTTTCGGTACAAATTTTAGTCACACCGTATATTGATATTGGTTGATCAGTTTTTACATTCTCATTTGTTGGATAAATGCCTTTATCTCCATAAATTGAACTTGACGAAGCATAATATATTTTTTTAATTTTATTTTTTTTGGCAAACTCAAATACTCTGATTGTATTTGCTATATTTTCCTCAACATATTCCAGTGGTTTGTTTATGGATCTCCTCACACCTGCCTCAGCAGCTAAGTGAAAAATAGAATCAATTTTAAATTTTTTTGTTATCTGACATATATTTTTTATATCATTTTTATAAAAAGAAAAATTTTTGTGTTTTTTAAGCTCTAATGCTCTTAATTTTTTTATTTTTATTTCATAAGAGTTTGAGAATTTATCTATTCCTACAATGTTGAAATTATTTTTTAATAGTGATTTTGCTAAATGAAAACCTATAAAACCTGCTACCCCAGTAATTAATATATTTTTTTTCATCCAAGCAATTTATCTATTCTTTTTTTAGTTACATAACGAGACTTTAAAAAATTACCCCACGGATTAATTTTATAAATATCCTCTGCAGTTACCAATTTTAATTCACTGTATTTAAATTTGTTATGATATTCTTTTTCTGAGATTATTTTACATAATACATAATCTGGATTTTTTTTTGTTTCTTTTATTATTTTTTCTCTGAAATAATCATGATAATCATTATCCAATGTTACGATAGGCGCTATTGATGGATAAAACCTTTTAACATTATGCTTGGAAAATCTTTTCGTTAAATCCATAATAGCGTGATGTCTATATTTTTCTCCGTCTTTTTGTGTCACAATTTTTCCTGTTTTTTTAAGAAGTCTTCTAGACATTATTGAAAAGATATCACCTTTAATTTCTGCAGTTTGAAAAAGAGCACAATTTTTTGTAAATTTATTTATTTTTTTTATTCTATTATTAAATTTTTTAAATCTATACGAGGTCCAAATACAAAGGCCAATATGTTTATCTATTGATCCTATTCTATCTAAACCTTTGATAATTTTTGAAATTATATTTCCTTTAATAAAAAACTGGCAATCTTCGACAAAAAAAACAAAATAATTTCGTAAATTATCTTTTTCATAAGCAGTATCATTAAAACTTTTCATATATGGAACCCAAAAACTTCCTCTGTGTATCTTTTTATGAAATACAAGTTTTAAAGCCGGATTTGTGTTTTTTCTTTTTTTTATATTTGTTTTTGTCCCATCGAAATTTATAAAGTTTTTTTTAAAATCAATTTTTTTTAACCAATTTCTTACTCCTAAATCTCCACCAGTTTCTGTTATAATAATTCTAATATTTCGATAAGTGTTACAGATCAGAAAAGATTTTAGAAAATTTTCTAAAAATGGATAATTATCTTTTTTTCCAAAGTGAATACTAATCGTCAGCTTTTTTGATGACATAAATTTTTAAAATTAATTTTTGTTTTATTATATTAAAAATTAATATAGTTTTTACTTTTTTTAATAAATATTGACTCTAATACTACGCATTCAATGAAAAAAATAGCAATAATTTTAGAGGATATGAGAATAGGTGGTCCTCAGAAGCAATTAATTTATTTCTTGCAACAAACTATTAAAAAAAAAACAAATCACAGGTATTTAATAATAGCTCCAAAAAATTCAAAGAATGAATTTTCTAAATTTTTTGATTTAAAAAAAATAGAAATTATAGAATTAGATATTCAATATCTTTCAGCTTATTCTATCGTAAATTATATTAAATCTTTTTTTTTAGATTTTAATGTATTGAGTAATTGTTTTAGAAATATTGAAAAAATATATATTGCTGGTGGATCTTCAAATTTAAAAAGTTTACTTGTTTCTGCTATTTTAAAAAAAAAGATATATTTTCATATTCACGATACAAAATCTAATTTTTTTATTAAATTTACACTTTTGGTTTTATCAAGGTTTATAAAAAAAATATTTTTTGCATCGAAATTTTCAAAAGATTATTATTCTTTTTTAAATGCTAAACCAAAGAAAATAGTTTTAAGATCTTCGGTAAATACATCTGAGTTTAAAATAAGAAAAAAGAGAAAAAAAGATTTCAAAGTTGGAATTATAGCTAATATTAATCCAGATAAAAATTTAGAACTATTAATAGAGATAATTGATAACATTAACGATAAAGATATTAAATTCGAATTAATCGGTAATCTATTTTCATCTCAGAAAAAATATTTCATTAAAAATTTGAGTAAAATTAATAAACTTCAACATAAGCTTAAATGGAAAAAAAATATTTTTCATCCAAAAAAGGATATGAAAAATTTTGATATATTGATTTCTACCTCGTATCAAGAATCTCTTCCACTATCTATAATTGAGGCTCTAAGTATGTCCATACCTGTTATAAGTACTAACGTTGGAGACGTTGCATATGTGTTAAAAAAAAATAAATGTGGATTTATAGTTAATCCAGAAATTAGCGAATATATAGATATTATTAAAATGTTAAAATTAAATAAAAAAAAATTGCTTAAATATTCCTCAAATGCGAGAAAAAATATTTTAAATAATTTTAATATTAAAGATTATCATAAAAAAATGGAGAAGGAGTTATTTTTATAATATCTTTTTTAATAGGTAGTAAAATAAATCTTTTACATTATATAAACAAAACAGAAGAAAATTTATATTTTTAAATCTTGCTAAACAAGAAAAATACAAATCAATAAGATTGAATTGATTTTTATTCAAATTCCTTATGACCAATATTTTTTGTAAGTTATGATAATTAATATTATTTTTATTTCTTAACCATAATTCATAATCCTGACATCTAATAAATTTTTCATTATATTTATTTTTGACTAAAACCTTTTTTAACATAACCACTGTTGAATGTATTATTGAATTACTTGATGGTAATTTTTTTTTAATAAGATAATTACTTTCAGGCATTAATATTTTTTTTCTTTTTTTATCTTTTACATGTATCACATTTGTACCAAGAACTTGGATATTCTTATTTTTTTTTAAAAAATTTAATTGGTATTCAAATCTTTTTCTCAATGATATGTCATCAGCATCGTGTCTCGCTAAATACTTGCCGCGAGCATATTTTAGAATATAATTTAGTGCTTTTGTTAATCCTTTATTAATATTTGATTTTAAAAATAAGATATTAAGTGATTTATTTTTTATAATTTTTTTTACAATAGTGTCTGAATTATCATTTGAACCATCAGAATAAATAATTATTTCATAATTTTTTATTGATTGATTTAGAATACTATTTAGAGATTTTCTAATTGTTTTTTGATTATTATAGTATGAAAATAAAACAGTAAGTTCTGGTTTTGTTTTATTTCTATTATCAATTTTATTTGAAATAATCATGTATATTAATTTTATAGGGACTCTTTAAAAAAATTTAAATATTTTAATGCAGCTTTGCTTATATCAATTGGCTCAGTATTAATTCTTTTTTTAAAAGCCTCATAGTTATTATATATCTTCATGAAATCATTTATCAGTATCTCATAATTGGGTTCAGGCGGATTGTAATAATCAACTAATTGATAGTCATAATTCTTATCGGCATTGCTTACTACACCTGAATTTGTTTTTTCAATAAGTTCATGAGTGCCCCCATTATTTGTACACAAAGATGGTAATCCACATGCAATTGCTTCTACCAATGTATTTGGATTTTGATCAATCCAAGATAGATGAATATATACATTTGCTGTTCTATACCACTCTGGAAGATTGTAATGCTTTATATTGCCTGCCAAAATAATATCTGGTTCAATTTTTTTTAAATTATATTCACCAAGTATTATTAATTTTAAATTATTTATTTCTGTTTTTAATTTATGAAAAAGTTTAATTATCTCATTTAATCTTTTATGTCTTCTCCATGCGGCTGAGGTGATAATGACAAAATCATCACTCTTCAATTTTAATTTGTGTCGAAGATTATTTCCTTTTGAAGAGAATAGATTTAAAGGAACAGAATTATTTATAACAACGTACGGTACTTTCAAATTTTTATGAAATTTTTTTACTAAATTTTTAGTAAATTCACTTATAAAGATTGTTCCAATAGAATTATCAATTGACTCAAAGATTTCTTTATTTGCCTCAACTGTGTTTATTACCGTATTTTTGTTGTCAAAAAAAATTCCACCTATTCTTAAGAAATATGGTTTTTTATAAATAGATTTATTAGTGTTCGCAAAAATAGAAAAATCATAAAAAGGATCAAACTTGTTTGTAAGATTTATATTTTTGTTTTTAAACTGTTTCGAAATACGTTCTAAAAAAATATATGGCCCTATTTTTTTGTTGAAAATAAACGGATATTTTTCAATAGCTATTTTCATATTTGCTTTTGAAGAATTGCATAAGATCTAACTTTTGCTGAAGATAGTATTCTGACATCATAAACATCTTCCTCTCTGATTTGATTTATAAATCTTACTATATCTGGAAAATTAGTTGAATAATCATCAAAAATTATAAAATCACCTTTTGTTTGTTTCATGGAAATAAACTTAAATTCTTTCCTAATATTAAAATCATCATGCATTCCGTCAATAAAAGCAAAATTTATCCTGTCAAAATTTATTTTTTTCAAAATTAACGAGCTTGGTCCAGTCAAGAAATTGATATTTTTTAATTCTTTTTTCCAAGGATTTAATAACTCTTGTCTAGATTTTTTCCCATCATGATCATCTATGCAGTTCCAATAAATCTTATTTTTATTTGAAATAATATCTATGGTAGATATGTAACCATTTATTTTTGAATCAATTATTGCTTTAGACATACATATAGACGAAAATCCTCTAGCTGTTCCAATCTCAAGAATTTTTATATAATTTATATTATGATCTTGTATATATTTTCTCAAAAGTGAGTACAAAACTCTTCCATGTTGATAATTTATTGCAGATTCTTTTTTTACTACTTGTGTGTGTAGAGCAAGTTCATCTAACCATGATTTATCTACATTAAATCTAGTTGAATTTTCCAAATTATCAATTTCCAAAAATTTTTCATTTTTTGCTTTTTCATAAACTGAAAGATAGTAATCTTTAGTTGCTAATATTTTACTTCCAAATGGATTTCGATTTGGGAAAAAATAATTTCTAAAATCTCTTAAAATATTAATCAAATTCTCAAACATTTAAAAAATCTTTCCATAATAATATTTGATTTTTATAATCATTCTTTAAAGCAGTTTTTTTGCAGTTAGTCTTAATATTCCTTTGTAAATTTTTATCTTCTATTAATTCAATGGATACTTCGGATAATGATTTTGGTGAAAAATTATCAGTTATTAATGCGTTTTCTCTATTCTTAACAAGCTCTACTGTTTGACCTACTGGGGTTGTAATTACAGGAACAGAACATGCCATTGACTCAAGAAGAGATTTTGGACCGCCTTCCTCTCTTGAACAAATTAAATAAAAATCGAGAATATTATAATAATTTTTCATATCTAAATAATCATTTTCATAAAAATGTAAAAATTTTACGTTTATTTTCTCGAGTTCATTTTTAACAAATCCTCGAGATGGTCCTAATAACAAAACAAATAAATTAGGCTTTGCTTTTTTTATTAATTTAATTGTTTCAATAAATATATCTGGTCCTTTTATTAGTTTTGGTTTTGAACCATCTCTCCAACCCACTCCATCTTTTTGAAAAGATCCAACTATAATATAGTCATTCGGAATATTTAATTTCTTTTTAATTTCTATTTTTTTATAATTTTCGATTTGATTAAATATTCTATTATCAACTCCAATATAAATTTTTTTTAGCTTTTCTTTAAGTCCATTCTTAGAAAAAATTTCATAAATCTGATTATTTGTAACTCTTATTTTGCTAAATTTATTTTGATTTTTTAGAGTATAATCAAATAAATCCTTAAATTCAGGACTTATTAAAGGATTCCCGTGGAAATAATCAAAGTAAACTTTATTTTTAAATAAATGATAAAATGATTTTTTTAGTGAATATTTATCCTCTAAATAAACTTTTGAGTTAAAAGCAATTCTAGAATTTGTAATTTTACATCCAACTTCACTTAAAATTTCTTTTAAATGATGAAATTCTCTACCCGGAACCCAAATTTTATTCAAACCTAAAAAATGGATTTTCTGTTTATTAACCATATTATATTTAAGATAGTGAATAATAAATTCATTACTAGAGAGTTTTTACTTATTTATTTTTTTATTATAATAGAATTGTATGTTTCGAACTAGGTCAGGCATAAATAGATCTGATTTTAAATAAGTTTCAAAAGTGTTTAGACTATATAGAGCATAATTGTCTAACATTAATTTTAGTTTTTTTGGCATATCTTCAATATCATTTGAAATTTCTCCATTTTTTTTGCTTTCAATTATATCGGACGAACCTATATGAGGCATCGTTAAAACTGGAATATTTAATTGCATTGCCTCAACCTGCGCCCTAGGACCACTATCTAAAATTGAACTATTTATGAAAATTTTACTATTTAAAGTAAGTTCTATCTTTTTAGTTTGATGGATATTTAAAAAGATATCAAAATTCATCTTTTTACTTAATTTTTTTACTTCATTAAAAATTTTCCAGGGTGTTTTTTTAAAATAATCAAAAAATTTTTTTTTTTTATTATTTGGGTCTCGCGCTATAATGCATCCTTTTAAATGTGTTAAACTATTTTCATTCAAGCTATTTAAAAACTCTAAGTGTCTTTTTCGTTTATCAAAAGAGGATATCATAATCCAGTCGTATTTTTTATTTTTTGATATTTCTTTTCTATCTAATTGAAATCTTTCATGATCATAACAAATGAGCTTATATACGTAAGATGGTATGCCTTCAGGTATATATTTTTTAAAATTTTTACTTTCAGTTAAGACTAAATCATGAATATTGTTGTTAATAGAAGACTTCTTTATATAGCCATGAAATTGGTTATCTACAATGACAAACTTGTTTTTAATTTTGCCACATTCTTCAATGTTAGACCAACAAAATACAAAATTCATGTTAGGATCAGAGTTTATAACTTCAAATTTATTAAAATCTTTTCTTACTTCTAACGTACCATAATCTGTTGTAATTTTTTTTTTTATGTTTTCGTCATTACGCCATCTTTTTTCTTCTACAAAAATTATTACTTTCTCAATAAGTCCAAATTTCATCAAATTATAATAAAAGAATGTGAAATTTTCAGATAGTTCATCAGAAAACATATCTGAATTATTTAATCCTAATGGAGAAATTTCAGTCCAGCATGGACTATTTATTACGTAAAGTATTTTCATTTTTTTTAAGAATTTTATCAATTAAATAAGATGCATTTAAGGCACGGTCATGATTGTCCTTAAAATTTTTATTTAAAGAAAAAACATATTTAAACATTTTTAAAATAAAGTTATTTTTTGATACAAGATTTATGTTATTAATTCTATGTTGAGATTTTTTATTTAAATTATATTTAAAATCAAAAACTAATTTTTTATTTGCAATTTTAAAATGATATAATTTATTTTTGGTATTAATTATTTTAATTCTAATTTTACTTTTAAATATAAATTTACTTAAAATATAGAAATCATGATAGGCTAAAGCAAATAAAGTTTGCTTAAAATCGTAATTACTAAATTTATTTCTATAAATATAATTTTTTTTTTTTGGAACTATTTTTTTATTTTTAAAAATTTCAATATCATTAATATAAAGGTTAGTTTTATTTTTTTTAGAAACCTTAATCAATTTTTTTGTAAGATTATAATTAGTTGTTAGAGGTTTTTCACAAAAAACATTCATTTTTTTTTCTAGAAAAAACTTAACATGTCGGTAATGAAAATTATTTGGACTAGCAATTATTATCCAATCTATATTTTTTAAATTGATATTTTGGTAACTATTTTTACTTCTTATAATTTTTCTCACATTTCCAATTTTTTTTAAATTAACATACAATTTTTTACCCCATGATCCTTTACCAACTAGTACAAAATTCATATTAAATCTTTTTTAAAATATTATTTGCTGTTTCCATACAACTTATCCATTTTCCAGAATAAATTTTAAACACATTTTTTTTTGTATTTACTTTTGTTACTCTCTCATCATTTGCATTTTTAATTGTACACCTCACTACAATAAATGATTTATAATATCGGGTTTTGTGAAATCCGTTAAAAAAACTCTCAAAACTTTTTTTAATTCCTGGGAACTTTAAATTAGGTAAATGATGCAGATATTTACTATTTAAATTTTTAAATTTTCTCTCGAAATTGTGATATTTGCTATTTTTAAAATTTATTACCGACTCTTTTACACTGCCTAATATAGAAAGATTATTTTTATAATATGGATCTATACACATAAATGGTCCATCAAGTATTACAAAACTTTTATTATTAAATTCTCGTGGTGTTTTTGTAATTATTTTTTCTACTAATTGGTAATGATATTTTTTTTTTGAAGACTTAAAGTTTTTTAAATTATTATTATTATTATCGTAAGTACATAAAAAGACATTATCATAATTTTTTATAAAATTTTCATCAAGAATTATTTTTTTATTGCAAACAATTTTAATTCCTAGGCTATTAATAATTCTCTGAAATCTTTTTTTAATTAAATATATATTTATCAATTTTTCTTCTACGTTTATTACCCCTTCTATATTTTCTTTTTTGAGTAAATTGTTTTCACAAACTCTAAAACTTAATTTATTTTTTTTTAAGATTTGAAGATACTTTTCAAAATTAGTAAGTGAATCTTTTTTTGCAATAGCATAATAATTTTCACTTTTTATATAACATCCAGAAAAATATTTATTAAACTCTTTGAAACTGGTCTTACATTCCTTAATAGTTTGTTCTGATCTTGGGTAATGATATCCTAAATGACATCTGAATTGATTTTTTCCACTGGCACCCATAAGGATTTCTTTTTCTTTTTCAAAGACTGTAACTTGTGCTCTTGGATATTTTTCTTTAATTTTGATTGCAATAGAAAGTCCAAAAAAACCTGCACCTATAATACAAAATTTCATTTTTTTATTTTAAGTTAAATTTAAATTTGAGTTTTGAAATAAAATTTGTTTTTGGTAATTTTCTATTTTTAATAATTTCATTTTTATTTTTAATCAATTCTATGAATATATTTTCATAATTTTTACACATTAAATCAGAGTTATAGGGATAACTTTTTAATTTATCTCTAAAATTATTATATTCTTCCCTAATTTCATAAATTTTTTCTTTTAGAGAATTTTTTGAATATACAATACCATAGCCTCTACAATACTCACTCATACATCCACTTTCTAAATATAAAACAGGTAGTCCACAATTCAGACCTTCATTTTGATGATTGCCACCTGGTTCATTTATTGATCCGGTTAAGTATACATCATGAATTTTAATTAAATTAGCAAGCTCCAAACCATTTTTGGGTTCTATGTAATTTGTATTTTTAAACTTAAAGTTCTTTGGTAAATTTCCAATAAAAGTAAAAGAAATTTTTTCTGATAATTTTTTATCATTTAACAAATTATCTAAATGATTATACATTTCGAACCCTTTATTTATATGTGTGCTCCAATGATGAGTAACAATTTTAAGCTTGTTTCTAATTTTGTCATCAGAATTTGAATAATTAAATATATCTTTATTTGCTCCATTAAGTATTACTGAAGAGTTCTTAAAATTTTTATATTGAGATAAATTGTCTTTTAACCAATTGCTGATAAATATTGTGTGATCTACAAACTGATTTGCATCTATTAAGTTTTTATTTACATAATCAGTTCCTTTTCTATCGTCACATTCATTTACTCTGTGAACAACTAATGCATTCTTATTTACATTTTGCAGATATTTGCAAATATCAAAATGGTTAAATGTTGATGATAAACTGTTGTATCTAGGATCCATCAAAACTATTATATCTATATCATTATCATTTAAATGATTAATTATTTCATTATTCCTATTTTTAAAATAACTTGAAATATTTGTCATAAACTGATTGCCGCCTCCCCATGGACCATCTTTTATCTTTAATCCGAATGATATTTTCACAGCTAATCTTTAATTTTTTTTATTACTGATATGTACGATCTAAAATTTGGGTTTGCATTATGTTCTGGATCTAGCCATTTTAGAATAAGAGAAAAATCAATAATATTTTCTTTCTTTAAAATGTTAATTAATCTCCATGTTGCATTTTTTTCTGACTTTCGAATATCATCACATAAAATTAAACCTTTATCACTTAATAAATTTAAAGAATTGATAATATCCATTGTTACAATAGGATCAAAGTGAGCTCCATCAATCCAAATTAAATCAAACTTTCCCTCAAAATTTATTAAATTTACAGAATTTTTTTCTATGATGGATAAATTGTCTCTTTTACTTATTCTTGAATTTCTTTCATTCAAAAAATTTTCTAAATTATTTGGATCGGCCCTTTTGTAAGAATTAATAAAATCATTACTATCACTGGGCAAGTCGACAGTAATTACTTGAGCTTTCTTAAACAATACTGACAATAAAAAAGCATTTTGAGCATTGAAAGTCCCTATTTCAAGTATTCTATTTATATTGTTATTAATTAAAGATAAGCCTGAAAAGAAAGTTTGATGTTCCGAATGAGCTAAATTTTTTTTTAATTCTAATTCTAAGTAATTTGACCTTTTATCATTTAGATTACTGAGTGCACCAAAATAATCTATTCCATAATCTTTAAATAAATTTTCTTGATATTTCTCAAATTCATTTTTGTTATATCTACTTTGATAATACCACTTATTGAATAATTTTCTGCTATGAAAATTAATTTTATGAGGAAGTGTAAAAGGATCTAGTAAAGATTTTATAATTTTTTTTGCAATCATAACTTTAAATCTGTTTCTAATTTTTCAATAATTTTATTCGAAACATTAATGTTCTCATGAAAATTAAAAAATTTTAATAAATAATTTTTTCTATCAGCCTCAGAAAACTCAAAATTAATAATATCTTCAATATTTTTATTTTTAAAATCGCTTGTATTAATTCCTTTACTTAAATTATCCCAAAAAAAATAATCTTTAGAGAAAGAGTTAAAGTAATTTCTATTATTATATGAAAAAAGATTATTATTCAAAATTATAGTTTTATTTTTAAAATAAATCGATTCACCAATCACAGTTGAGGGCGGCGTAAAAACAACATCTGAAATATGTAATATCTCATGGATGGTAGGTTTAAGCAATTCTTCATCATATAAAATAAGATCAGAGTAATTAACATAATTTTCATCAATAAGTCTTTTAGATCTAGACTTTATAACTAAATTTATATTTTTACTTTTACAATAAGTATAAATTTTCTTTAAAATATTTATTTCATTAAAATAAAAACTAGAGGCAAACTTATAAATTTTTTTTTTTATCGTGTAAAATTTATCGTCTATATCTGGCCAGTTAAAGAAATAAAGAGCTATAAATTTCGTAAAACTTGATGAAAAATTGTATAAATTTACTGGACCAAATGGTAAATATAAATAAATTTTTTTATCTTCAAGGTCGTACTTTTTTAAAATTTTTTTTCTACTAAAATTTATTTGATTATCAAACTGACAATTACCAAAGCATAATAAATTCTGACTATCATTATTTTTGTTTAAATATTTATTCTTCCAAAATTCACTGTAAAAAAAAATATAATCAATATTTTTAAAGTCATTTTCATAGTGAAATGTATCAATTCCACTTTGTAATAACACCCATTTGCAATTAAGATTTTTTTTTTGATTTTAAAACCTGATGGGGAAATTATAGAAATTATATAGTCAAAATTTTCTTTTTTTGAAATTTCTTCTATTTGAATATGTTTGGATATTGCTACTTTAAAAATATTTTCATTTTCATTTTGAAAAACATCTAATGATGGAAATTCTCTCCATTTTCCATGATGACGATCGACTGTGTAGTCAAATAACAAATAAATATTGAAATTTTTTTTCAAACAAACATTAATAATATCCTTAACAAATTTTAAGGTCATTTTTTTATTAATTATAAAAGCAATTTTCATTTAAATAATTAGTTTTTCATCAAAATTAATTTGTTTTTTTGATTAAAAATTTATCATTAATGTAAAGATATTTTAAATCTGAATTTTCAAAAGTATATAAGACTTCTTTAATGGTTGAAGCTATTGGAGAACCATGTAAATTTAAGCTAGTATTTAACAAAGCTGGAATTTTCTTTAATTTGTAAAACTCAATGATTAAATTATAAAAGTTATGATTTGATTTTTTAATTAATATTTGTGGTCTTACAGATTTATCATACCTATGCGTACCTGCCTCGATTAAGTTATGGTTTTTTTCAACTGTATCATAGCCAATTGTCATATGCTCGCTATTAATATCTTTTTTATTTAGAATAAATTTTTTATGCTTATTATTTAAAATAGTTAATGCAAAAGGCATCCAAAAATCCCTATTCTTTATTAATTCATTGATTTTTTGAATAATTTTAACATTTGATGGATCGGCAAGAATGCTTCTATTACCGAGTGCTCTTGCGCCGAATTCTTCTCTGGCTCTTGCAACTGCTAAAACCTCACCTTTGGATAAAAGTTTTGCAGCTTCATTTGGTGAAAAATTTAGTTTTAATTTTAAGTTTTTTTTATTTCTGACGTAGTTTAAAAATTTTTTCTCACTAAAATTATGAAATATGTCTCTACCCAGATAAATATTTTCAAAGGGTTTCGAATTAAATCTTTCTTCTAAATAACATCCACCCATTGCTAATGATTCGTCTCCTCCTGATGGTTGTACAAAAAAATTATCAACATATGGTAAATCTTTAATTATTTTGTTCATTTTAATATTCATGGATACACCACCGGATAAATAAAAATTTTTAATTTTATATTTTTTGTAAATATTTAAAAAAAGCTTTGTTACTAATTTTTCAACAAAAATTTGCACTGCTCCTGCTATATTGTCAAATCTTTCTCCAGATGTTGACTCGATTAAATATTTATATAAATCTTTGGGTCTATTTTTATGTACTATTTTAGAACCTTTTACCTGAAGAAGATTTTTATAAACTCTTTCGTAAACTTTTCTGGAATATTCATTTTTTGAATAAGGAGCTAAACCCATGACCTTATATTCATGTTCGTCAGGTTTCATTTTTAACAGTAATGTAGTTAACTTGTATGTTCTTGCTATATCGCACTGTGAGCTTTCGGAAATTTTTCGAATTTTTTTATTTTCATCACAAATCCAAACAGTTTGATTTAAACCATCTCCTTGACTATCGATGGTGATAATTGCAGAATTTTTTAATCTCTTTCTTGATGAAAAATATGCATAAGCTATATGGCAGCTATGATGATCAAAAAACTCAATTTTTTTAATTTTACCTCTAGATTGTTTAATTAAAAAATTTGTTTGTAATTCTCTAGCCTTTTTTAAATTAAAATCGAACTTATCTGGAATCTTTTTTAGGGACAGATATAAATTTTCTTGATTTCTTCTATCGTTTTTTAGTTGAGTATAATATTTTTTAGTGGATAAATTTTTAATTTTTCTCTCATAAAATTTTTTACCATAATGATCATGAAAGTCTTTTATCGAAAAAAAATGCCCGACTGGATACTTTAAATCATATATATATCTTTTTTTTGTTGTAAAAATTGCTTTATCAATATTTAGTTTTCTTTTTCTTGCAATATTTAAACAATAATCAATTGACTTTTTTGGGTAACCAAAAAAATTTTTTTTGTTAATAAATCTTTCTTCTTGCAAACATGCTATAACCTCACCTTCGTGCATTAAGCAAGCGCTTGCGTTATGACTTACACTAATACCTAAAATAGTTTTTTTTGATGTAGTTATCATTCAAGTAATTTAAATAATATTTATATTGTTTAAGCCAGTGTAAATCCACCGTCCACAATAATATTTTGACCAGTAATATAACTAGAGTCATCACCGGATAAAAATTTAATACAATTTACAACATCATTTGTTCTACACATTCTTTTCATTGGAGTTTTTTTTATATATTTCTGAATAAATGTCCGAGATTGTCTTCTTTTAATACCGCCAGGTGATATTGCATTTACTCTTATTTTAGGCGCCAAATAAGTTGCTAACCATTTTGTTAAATTTAATAAACCGCCCTTAGAAACACTATAGGATAATACACTTGGTACTTTTGTATTTTTATACATTTCCCAATCTGGATATGAAGTAGCATATATCGAGGATAAATTTATAATAGAGGGATTATTTGATCGTTCTAAATTGGTTTTAAATTTACAAGTTAAATCAAATATGCTTGTTAAGTTTATTTCCATAAATTTATCCCAAATTTTTGAGTTTTGTTTTTTTATATCTGTAATATTAGTTGGTAAAAAATCAGAAACAGCACCTGCACAATTTATTAGTATATCAATTTTTTTATATTTTTTTATAATTTTTTTGGAAACTGAATCTCTATCCTTTCTATCCTCTAAATCACAAATATAATGATCTACGTTTTTTTGTTTTTGAATTTTTAGTAAATCTATGGAGATAATCTTATTTTTCTTTTTGAATTCTTTCATAATAGCCTTTCCAATGAGACCCTTGCTACCAGTTAAAACAATATGTTTATTTTTTAATTCCATATATTTTATTTAAAAATTCTGCATATTTTATATCTTCTATAGTATCAATATCAATTGAACGCTTTTTTTCTACCTTAAAACCAATTACGTCTTTTGAGTAAAAGTTATTAGATTTTAAAATATAATTTGGATTGGAAATAAATGCAAATGTTGTCAGATTATAAGTTTTAGGACAATCTTGGCGTCTAAAAATTTTTTTTTTTGGTTTAGCAAAAATTTCTATCATATTATTTTTTTTCATTTTAAACATATTAAAATACGGACTTCTGTCTGACTCTGAAACAGCCACGAGGAGATTGGGTTTTTTCTTTATAAAAATTGATATCATTTTATCTAAATCTTTACTTGTCCTCAAAGGTGATGTACATGGCACAGATAAAAAAATGTCGGGTAAATCGTTATTTTTTTTTAGGAATTTTAGTGCATGTTTCCAAGATAAATATTCAGGACTTAAATCTGTAGAGAGATTCTTTGGTCGAATGAACGGCACTATTGCCCCCGCTTTTTTCGCCTCATTTGCAATTTTAGATGAGTCTGTTGATATAAAGCTTTTATTAATAAATTTACTTTTTTTGCAATCATTAATTGCCCAAGAAATAAGTGATTTGTTTTTAAATTTTTTTAAATTTTTATTTTGTAATCCCTTTGAACCCCCTCTTGCAAAAGTAAAAGAGTAAATTTTCATAAATATTTTTTTTGTATCATTAATGTATTCTTAAATTTAGACAAATAATTATAAATTTTTGAAACATCAGATTTTTTTACATCGTAGGCACTTGGAAGACTAATTGAGGTATTGAATAATCTTAGTGAAACAGGAAACTCATCCCTTTTGTCTATGAATCTCTTATAAGGTTTCATTAAATGCATAGGATAAAAAATTTGTCTTGCCTCTATACCGTAGAAATTTAACTCTTTAATAATTCTGTTTTTAAATTTTAGTAGATCTTTGTTTAATTTAATTGTGTAAAGCCAATATGAATTACTAACAGGTCCATATTCACCTGGTAAAGTTAAAAAGTTTAATTTTGACAATCTGGAATTATAATTTTTTACTAAATTCATCTTATTATTTAAAAACCATTTAATTCTCTCTATTTGGGCACAACCTATTGCACTTTGAATGTTTGTTAATCTAAAGTTAAATCCAGCTTCTTCATGCCAGTACTTTAAATTTTTTGACATTCCATGATCTCTCAATATCTCGGCTCTTTCTTTATGTGCTTTAGATTTAAAGCAAATCATACCTCCCTCACCAGTAGTTATAAGTTTGTTACCAAAAAAACTAAATGTTGAAATATCTCCAAAATGTCCGACGTGTTTCTTTTTGTAATACGAGCCTAAAGCCTCGGCACAATCTTCGATAATTTTAATTTTATTTTTTTTCGCAATATTTAATATCTTAGTCATATTTGATGGATGACCGTAAAGATGAACAACTATGATTGCCTTTGTTTTTTTCGTAATTTTTTTTTGAATTAGCGTCTCATCAATACAGTATGTATTTTCATTTACATCAACGAAAACTGGTTTTGCACCTGCATGAATTACTGCATTCACGGGTGATGCAAAAGTTAGATTAGGAACTATTACCTCATCTCCATATTTTATATCAAGAGTTTTTAATGCTAATTGTAAAGCAGTTGTTCCACTTGAAACTGCTAAACAATTTTTAATTTTTACATATTTGGAGAATTTTTTCTCAAACATTTTTACAAATTTTCCATTTGAAGAAATCCATCCTGTATTAATACATTCGTTTAGATATTTAGTTTCATTTCCGTCCAAATTTGGTTTAGCTAAGGAAATTTTAGATTTATTTGTTAAATACGAAACTAATTGTTTTTTTTTATTTACGAGAGGTATTAATCTAATTCTAGAACTGAAAGATTTTGCTATTGTTGATTTTTTACTTTTAAAGTTTAAACAAAAAAAATTTTTATTTACTAAATTGATTACTTTATCGTTTAAGGAATAATTCTTTATTAAACCTCTTCTTATATCTCCATCTGTTAAAACACCTTTAAGGACATTGCTCTTACTTACAACAAAGCAAGCTCCAAGAGAATTCAAATTTATAACTCTTAAAGCCTTAATTATTTTATCGTTTTCTTTGACGGTAATATCTTTTAAATTATTCATCGGCTAAGTTTTTTTTCTACTATATTAACTAAATTTGAATAATCTTTGTCTGAGGCGTTATAAACTTCAATTGTAATAAAATCGGTATTTTTTTTAAAATGTTTCCAAAACCATGCATTTTTTGAAAATTTTTTATTAGAATCTACTATTCCGTTATTATCACTCAGATGATAAGCGTTTATATATTTTCTTAATGATTTGTGAGATTTTTGTAAATTAAACTTTAGTGTTCTAGAAGAAACTTTTAAATGAGCAACATCTAAAAGTAATCCTATATTATTTAAATTTTTTGGTAATTTATTAAAAAATGAAATAATTTCACTTGGAGTAGTTAATAAAAAAGGATTACTTCTAAATCGTTTTAAATTTTTTTTTGAAATTACATTATTTTCTATAAATAATTTTACACCGTGTTTGTTTGCAAATTTACTCAACTTAACAACTCTTTCAAAAAAAATTTTCATTGCCTCCTTTTTACTAATCAACATTCTATTATTAATTTGTTTTCCCAATTCTTTAAAATTTGGATCAATTCTAAAACCTGCATGAAAACTATAAAATTTAGAGCCTATTTTTTTTGAGTTAATAATATTCTTTTTTACAAGATTAATACTTTTGGAGCTTATTACTTTATTTTTTGAAGATAGATTTAAAACAAAAGGTTTTTTAGGTGGAGGAAAATAATTATGAATTTGTGAATTATTTTTATAGTCTTTAATCTTTTTATTAAAATTCTTTATGAATTTACCACCAGAAAATTCTATATTCTTGAAGCCTTTTTCTCTTAGATATCTATAAGCCTGTGTCCCTTTCTTTTGATTAAATCCACCGGTAGAAATAAATATCATACAGTTATTTAATATTTTTTTTTTTTGATTTTAAGGCTTTTTTTTTAAACACTTTTGCTGGAATTCCAATATAAGTTTGGGGTTTGTTTATATTTTTTGTTACAACAGCACCCGCTCCAATTACGACATCGCTACATATTTTAATTCCTGGTAAAATTTTACTTCCTAGGCCTATTAACACATTATTACCTATTTTTACTCTTCCGCCAATAATACTTTTTGGTGCAATGTGATTGCTATTTCCAATTGTCGCTTCATGTTCAATTAATGCTCCTGAGTTTATAATATTATTATTTCCAATTTTAACAGCTGTGCCAATTAATGCTTTTTTATTTATAAAGTTAGCTTCTCCAATTTTGATATATTTAGAAATTGTTGATGTAATTGAAATTAAATTTGGTGTCTGAATTTTTTGTTTTTTAATTATACTATAAATTTTGTGTCTAAGTTTATTTTCTCCGATAGCGAGATAAGTATTTTTTTTTTTGATTTTAGATATTTGTCAAAAGAACCTACTATTTTTACTCCAAGTATTTTTTCTTTTTTATTTTTTTTAAAATTTAAGTCATATATTTTTTTATCAGCCTTTGAATATTTTTCATTTAATACCTCTAAGACTGGCCTTGAATGACCTCCAGATCCAATTATATATATCATCCTCATAATTTATTTTTTTAATTAATTTAAAGTCAAGATATCTTTTTTTACCCTATATGATAAATTTTTTTAAATCATAAATATTACTTTTTTAATAATTCTCTAAAAAATAAAAAGCCCTCATTATTACTTTTTTCTGGGTGAAATTGTAAACCAAAAATATTTTTTTTTTGAATTATAGCTGGAATATCATATTTGAAATCTCCCATATGCGACCATCCCAAAACGTTTTCTTTTATTATGTCAACTTTATAAGAGTGTAAAAAATAAAAATTTTTTTTTGTAAATCTTTTTAAAAAATTATTTTTTTTACCTGTATTGATCCTTAAATCCCTAATACCAATATTTGGTATTTTATAGTTTTTATTTTTTTTAATTTTTACAGCCTCGCCTTTAAAAAAATTTAAACCAGAGGTATAACCATTCTCATTTCCATATGTCATCATTATTTGCATACCTAAACATATTCCAATTATTTTTGTTCCCTCTTCACTTTTTTTTTTTATTAAATTAATCAAATTATTTTTTTTCAAAAAAGTTATAGCACTTGTAAAACTTCCTACCCCAGGTAAAATTATGCATTTAGAACATTCAATTGTTCTATAATTATTAGATACAATGGTATTTATATCAATTTTTTTTATAAATTTATAAATGGAAAAAAAATTTCCTACTCCATAATCTATAATACAAATGTTATTTTTTTTCACTTAAAATAATCGTGTTAAAATATTCCTTTACTTTTTTAATTTTAATTTCATTATAATGAAATGATTTTGAAATACATACTCCTTGGATAAGATTTATGTATTTTTTTAGAAATTCTAAATGTTCTATTTTGCCAAATCCACCTGAGATAATCACTGGAACATCAATTCGAATATTTTCTAATAAATTTAGAATATTTTTATCAAAACCTTTTCCTGTACCATCTTTGTCAATACATGAAAAAATTAGTTCACCGGCTCCTCGTGAGACTACCTCGTTAATCCAATTAGACATTTTAAGAGGTGTTTTTTCTCTACCAAAACATTTATATAAGTTAAATTCATCATTTTGAAACTTGTATTCTATTGTAATAGATACTGATTGTGACCCATATTTTTTCGCTATACTATCAATAATATCAGGTTTATTTATTGCCCCGGTATTAATAGTAATTTTATCAGCACCGGCATGAAATAATTTCTCACAATCCTCTAATTTTTGTATTCCTCCACCAATAAGAGTTGGAATAAAAATATTCTCTGTGATATCCTTAATTACATTGGGTAAAATTTCTTGCCCGAACCAACTTGCACTGCAATCTGATATAATGAGTTCATTTATTCCTTCCTTACAATAATTTTCTGCTGTTAATTTAGGATTTCCTAAATTTCTCAAACCCTCCATTTGTATGCTTTTTACAAATTTGTCCCCTTTGAGATCTATCCTGGAAATAAGTCTCATAAAATAGTCAAGATTTCCAAACTGGAAATTTTAACTTCCATTCACCTTTTTCTTTTTTCCATAAATGTTTTGAACGCCAACTATCGATAACTTCAAAAAAAATTTCCTCTTTAATTTCACAAAAATCCAAGAATTCATTAAAATATTTTTTTGGAAACTCTCCATCAAATTTTTTTACTAATTTAATGCCTTCTTCTCTATTTATCTTTTCATCACGAATTTCATGTGCTGTATCAGAAGTTGATCTTCCCAACCCAAATTTAATGTATGCAAGATAATAATGAAATCCATCGATTTTATCATCTATACTTGCATATTTTGAGTAAGTTCCCTCTGTTCGTTCATGATTTGCTTCATAACCTGTATTAGCCTGACAATAATAGTAATTTTCTTGTGGATCCCAAAAATGATAATATCCAAAAAAATGAATTTCTAAATTTTTTTTTGTTATTTCACCCTTTTGAGGTCCTTTGAAGCAATTTAAGTCTTCATCTTTCAAGCCTGCAGATTTCCAAAACTCTATATCCTTTCCTGAAAAATAATATTTATTAAAATCTTCTACATCACGAGTTGGTATATTTGCTTTAGAAATATCACCACCATATTCTGCTTCTTGGTTTTCACCATACATTATTAATTTTATTTTATTATTTATTGCAGTTTTAAGTGGAAAATTGACCTGACCATAAATAAATGGTTGGAAAGGATCACCTAATTTTTCAAAGCTTAATTTAGTTAATTTTTTTACAACTTTTGGATTAGGTGTCCCCAGAACATGATCAAATCCTGAGTTTATAAATGAATTTAAATTTTTTTTTCCAATCTCTGTGTAAAGAAGAGGGGACCAAGTAACAGTTAAAGGATGCATATCGTATTTATATTTCAATATATGAGCCACATAACTTCCATCCTTTCCTCCGCTACAAGGAACTAAAACGTCGTATGAGCCGTCAGAACTTCTAAATCTTTCAAGTAATTTAGTAAATTCTTTCTCTCTTTGTTTCCATTCAATTTTCTCTCTTTTATATTTAGAGTAATTGCATGCTGAACAAACACCTTTTTTGTCCAAAATTGTTCTTGGTCTTTGATTTGAGATTGTACACCTTTTACAAAATTTAACTATTTTTGGTAAATTATATAGTTTTGCAGTATCTTGGGTTTTCATTGAGTCTTATTCTAATTTAATTAACTAGAGTTTGAGCACTTGATTTTATAGGAGTATCCATTATTTTTTTTAGGGTTTTCTTTTGGACTAAAGTTGATGGTTCTCCTTCTTTAATACCGTGTTTTTTTCTCCATTCATTTTCATATTGATCTATTTTATTATACTGTCTATGCAGCATCATTTCTCTTAGTCCAATTAGCTCAATAGCATTAAAATTTTTTGAGATAACTCCAGATACTCTACTAGCATCTCCAAGATCCACTATATATGCTTCGAGATCGTCGGTTAATCCCATTTTTTTTCCAATACCTTTGTATTGTTCAAGAATTTTATCTCTATATTCCGTAAACCACATTGAACCTGGATAAGCAGTTGCAAAATGTGGTTTCACTTGAATACCCAGTTCGTCCCAGGCTTTCATTTGAGCCCTTAATGAGTCAAAGTCTTCGTCAGGAAAACCTATAATTTGATTTGGTATTGGTCTAATTCCAGCTTCAAAAGTCCAAAAAAAACTTCTTAAATTTGTTTTCTTTGTGGATCCTTTACCCATAGTTTTTAAAATTCTGTCATCAAAGTGTTCGTATCCATAGACTAAGTGGGTGCACCCATGTTCTCCCATCATTTTAAGAACGTCTGGATTACAAAGGGTAGCATGACTTGTTCCTGACCAATAAATGCCATCCCAAGTTCCATCTTTCTTTTTTTTTTGGGACTAAACCAGCTTCTTTCCATAAGCGACAAATTTCTTTTAACCAAGTTCTTCTTGAATAAACATCCATAGTCATTAGATTTTCGTCTAAAAAATATAAAAAATTTATTTTGTATTTATCGTAATGATATTTGGCATAATTCACAATGTACTCTGGTGAGTTATACCTAATTTTCCTACTAATTTTTCCTGGTTCGTCAAAAGATACATTAATGACTTTCCCTGTTTGGTCTTTTTCATATCTCATATCTCCTGCTATTCCTAAATGATAACAGAACTTACAAATTAATGAACATCCAATACTTGCATTAATATCCAATCTTCTTGTGGTTTTCATTCCCTGCTCAGAATATAATAATTTGCTATTTTTAAAATACACCTCTTCTAAAGGAAATAAATCAAATGCTGGGTACGGAAGATCATCTAAATTTTTAAGCAATTCTTGAGGAGGTGTAAAATGATAATCATTTTTGTTCACTCTTATAACTAGTCCTTTTATCTTGCTCCAATCTGTTTTTTTTTCATCTATCATTGATAGCACATCTAGGAACGTTTTGTATGCTTCGCCAACAAAACCAAAATCCACTTCTGGTAACCATGTTAACACTTCTTTTGGTATAGATGTTAGTACACCACCACCCAAACAAATTGGTGTATTTGGAAATACTTTTTTTGACATCTTTACAATTTTTTTTATAGAAGAATATGCAGTTGTTATCCCACCTACTGCAATTAAATCCCAACTGTCACTTTCAATTACTTTTTTTATTGTCTCATCATCAGCTCTCCAGGCATTATGATCATAAACTTGAACCTTATGTCCATTATTAATGGCAATAGAGCAAAGCTGTGCCATGCCCATCGGAACATGGTGAGGATCATCTTCCTCTCTGACCATGGGGTTTATGAATAAGACTTTTGCCATAAGTATTGTATAAACTAAATATAGTTTTTTAAAAAGTATTTTAATTTCATATTCTTTATATTTTTACCAAACAAAATACCTCCTTCAGTACAGTTTACGGTATTATTTTTGTTATCAGATATCATATCCAAGAATATATCTTTGTACCAATTATAAACGTAGTCAGTATAAAAATACTTTTTATAAATCGGGTTAAATATTTTTTTATAAAATTTTTTTATATACTTTTGTCCAAAATTTTTTTTCAATATCCCATAATATTGCGTTTGCTGCAATTTGGTATTTTCATAATAAGCAAAATCCATACCTATCATTCCAATATTTTTACAATTTAAAACATTTGCTGCTATCATCCAGCAAGCTGATCCGACATTCCCACCTGAGTTTATAAGTGGCAAATTATTAATCTTAAATAATCTTTCTGATAAACTTCCCTTTTTATCATCATCGTCCAAAAAAGGGTTCCACCAAAATATTTTTGATTTAATTTTTATCAATCTTTTTACTACATTTTCTGGAGCAGAGGTACATAGAGCTATATTAATACGTTTTCCAAATTTTTTTGTTAAAAATAAGATTTTTTTATTAGTCCTTATTTCATTTTGAAATTTTACATCTATATCCTGGGACCTAAAATAATCATCATCTTGAAGTTTTTTTTTATCTAAATTTTCATCACCAAACCATCTTATTATTCTCGTTGGGTGTGGATCTAAACAAACTACTAAGTCTGGTATTATATTATTTTCCAAAAGATAAAATAATGAACCATCTGTACAAATAATAATTAATTTTTTTTCATATTTTTTTATTTGTTTTATATGATTTATTATTCTTAAACTAGGACCTCCTGAAACTATTAATGCATTTTTAGATTTTTTTTTAAATGAATAATTTCTGATTTTTATTATTGATTTACCTTTATTTAAGAATTTTAAATTTTTCCTAGCGTTATTAAGCGTAATTTTTTGTACGCTTTGAAAAGTTAATTTAGGAAGGTTAATTTGTATCTTCTTAAAAAAAGTACTCAATGAATTATTTTTTTGGTTTTAAATTCCAATTTACTTTTTTTTTTGAAACATAAACCATACTACCACCCAATCTTTTATGAGCCTCTTTCTCAAACTTTTGCTCTAATTCTTCTTCTTTGGTTAGTTTTTTTTCTTAACTTCTTTTAAAGTATAATTTCCTTTTAATAGTGACATAAAACTATCTTAAATCAAAAAATTTTTTTGGCAACATTTTTGAAAAATTTTCTTTTTTTAATATTTTTACCACTGTTTCTTCAGGATTTTTTTTAACAAATGGGTTGATGATTCTTTTTTTATTCATTTTTAATGCAAATTTAATTTTTTTAATTATTTCGTTAGTATGTATTTTTTTTACGTTTAAAATATTATTTCCATAAACTCTGCCATCTTGCCTTGACCCTATGTTCACAGAGGGTAATTTAAAGGAAGGTGCCTCATAAATAGCACTTGAAGAGTTTCCTATCAAACAAGAAACATTCTTGAGCAATGAAATATACATTTTTCTTCCTAGTGACTCAAAATAAAAAGAGTTGCTATTTTTTTTAACAAATTTTTTTATTTTATATTTTATATTTTGAGAATAAAGATCTGCTCCTATGCCTGTAAAGTAAAAATTTGTATTCTTAAATTTTTTAATTGCTTTAAGAGTATTATTTATAATTTTTTCAGAGTCATTTGTCTGAGTTTCAGGATGAATAACAATCAAAAAGTTTTTTTTTTTAAAATTAATTTTTAATTTATTTTCAATTTCTTTTTTTGAATAAATTTCTTTAAAAAAGTTTTTATTATTTCCAATTGCTCCTATACAATGGATTTTATTTGGATTTTCACCCAATTGTTTTACTCGTTTCTTATACTTTTGATGACTAACAAAATGTAAATTTGACATTTTTGATACGGCATGTCGGACAGTATCATCATAAGCTCCCAACGTAATTTCACCCCCATGAAAATGAATAATAGGTAATTTATGAAAGATGGCTGCAATACATGGTGCCAAAAGTTCGTACCTATCACCACATACTATCAAAGCATCAAATTTATTATTTTGAAGTATTTTAGAAATTTTTTTTATTCCATTTGAAATTGTTTCAGAAATCCCATCTCTAGTAATTCGTTTTATTATATCTACTTTGAAAATTTTTTTTTTATATCTTTTTATATCTTTTATTGTTCGCCCATATTCACTAATTAAATGGGCTCCAGATATAGCGAGACTAACATTAAAATTTTTTTCCATTTTAGAAATTAAATTTTCCATAAGCCCGTATTCTGCTCTACTACTAGTAAAAATTAAAAATCTATTTTTTTTCATTTTTTAAAATACCAAATCCACTAGGCAGAGAAATTAGTCTTTTTGCAAGATATTTTGCATTAGATAAATCCTTATGACAATATTTTTTCTTACAGTATTTGTTTTCATGAAGTGGTTTCCAAATAGGTTTGATAAATATCTTATTTTTAATACAAATTTTAATTATAGCATTCCTTAAGCTTATTTTATTTACAATTATACCTTGGAGCCAAAAATTACTTTTGGTATTATTAAGATCTCTTATTAGTTTTAGTTTATTATTAAATTTACTAAATCTTTTAAAATAAATTCTATTCAAGTTCTTTTTATACTTCAAAAATTTATTGATTTTATTAAATTGAGAAAAGCCTAAGGACGCATTAAAATTTGGCATTTTATAGTTATAACCTATATCAACATTATATAACTCTATTGGATGATTGCTCTTAGCTACATTTCCAATTAACGATATAAAATCAAAATTTTTTTTACTATTTACTAAAACAGCACCACCTCCAGCAGAAGTAATTATTTTATTTCCATTAAAACTCAATATTCCAAAATCTCCAAATGTTCCTAAATGTTTATTTTTATAAAAACTTCCTAATCCTTCTGCTGCATCTTCAATTACTTTGATATTGAATTTTTTACAAATTTTACAAATTTTATCAATTTCAGCAGGAAATCCAAAAACATGAGTAACAATTATCGCTTTAATTCTTCTTTTTGTGATTAAATTAATACATTCTTTTTTTTTGTTCAATTTACATTTATTTTTTAAGAATGATTTTAATTTATTATAATCAACACCTAAATTATCTAGAGAACAATCCAAAAAATGCGGAATAGCATTTTCATACATTATTACATTTAAGGAAGCGGCGAAACCAATAGATGATAGCATGACTTCATCCTTGTTATTTAATTTTAGACATTTGAGTGTTAGATGCAAAGCATTAGTACCTGAAGAAGTTAAAAAAACATTTTTGATTTTTGTAAATTTTTCTAACTGAGATTTAAATTTTTTGTAATAAGAGTTTGCAGATGTTGAAACTTCATTAATTTTGATACAATTAGATACTGTCGCAATATCTCTTTTGTCAAAATTTGGTTCATGTAAGTAAATTTTTTTTTTTTATAAATTTGTTTTAAATTTTTTACAAATTCCGACGCAACTATTTCTTCATTATTCATCAATTAATTTTTTTTGAGTAGCTTAAATATAAATTTTTATTCCTTTTATACCAATCAATTGATGTTTTTAGAGCTTTTTTAAATCCACTCAAACCAGCATATTGAGGTTTCCATTTGAGATATTTTTTTGCTTTGGAATTTGAGCAAAAAAGTTTCATCACTTCACTATTCTTTGGTCTAAATTTTTTTGAATCTTTTTGTATCTTCTTTTTAATTTTAAATTCTTTACTACAAAGATCAATTATTTTAGAGATTTTGATAGAGAAATTAGAACCTATATTAAATACCTCACCATATTTATTAGATTTTAAAGAAACCTCATAAGCTTTAACTGTATCAAGCACATATGTAAAATCTCTACTAGTATTAACATTTCCAAGAGATAAATTTTTTTGACTTGAAATAAATTGTTTTATTATAGTTGGTATTACCGCTCGAGGAGATTGTCTTGGTCCAAATGTATTGAAAGGCCTAAGTGTTATAATTGGTAGATTAAAAGAACTATGAAATGAGTTGACTATCAAATCTGCAGACGCTTTTGATGCAGCATATGGTGACTGTGGGTAAAGTCTATGACTTTCATCCATCGGAATTTTAATTCCAGTTCCATAAACCTCACTCGTAGATGTATGTATTAATTTTAAATTATTATATTTTTTTAAGCATCTTAAAATATTTGTAGTACCAATGACATTGGTATCTACGAAGGAATTATATGATGTATAAGAATAGGGAATACTAATTAGTGCTGCTAAATGGATAATAACGTCTTTATTTTTTGAAAGTTGTAACATTTTATCTGGATCTCTTATGTCTCCAAATTCAATATTTAAATCTTTAAAAATATTTTTATTTACGAATTTTAAATTTCCTATATCTGCGAAAGAATTATATTGTACTAAACTTGTAACATTGTGACCAATATTTACTAGTCTTTCAACTAAATGTGAGCCAATAAACCCCTCTGTGCCAGTAAGTAATATTCTCATATTTGGTATCTTATATGTTAATTAACTTTGAATTAAAATTAAATTTCAATAGAATATCAAAAAAACTTTTTCTTAAACAAAATTAATGAAACTAGAGCTCAAATAATATGATTAATTTTAAGGATCAGATAAAATTATTTACAATTAATAACGAAAAAAAAATTGGTGACGCTATAGAAAAAATTAATGAAAATAAGATGAAAACAGTTTTTGTGATAAATGCAAAAAATAAAAAATATATTGGCTCTATTACGGATGGAGATATCAGAAGGGGAATAATAAAGAATTACTCAAAAAATAACAGCGTAATGAAAATTGTGAATAAAAAAAGTATATATTTCTCAAAAAAGCCAAATAATAAAATTTTAGAAAAATCCTTCATTCAAAAATTTATTCAGTGTGTGCCTTTGTTAGACAAAAATAAAAAAATCAAAGAAATATTTATTTCTGAGGATTATAGATTTAACCAATCATTGGAAAACACAGTAGTTATTTTAGCTGGAGGGAAAGGTAAACGATTAAGACCTTTAACGAAAAAAATTCCAAAACCAATGCTTAAAATTAATAATAAACCTATAATTTTACACTTATTAAATAAATTTAAATCACAGGGATTTAGGAGATTCATTTTTTGTATAAAATATAAATCATCAATTATAAAAAAATATTTTAAGGATGGGAAAAAATTTGGAGTAAATATTTCTTATAAAAGTGAAAATAAATACTTAGGTACTGGAGGTCCAATATTAAATGTGAAAAAATTTATAAATAAATCTTTACCATTTATTGTTTGTAATGGAGATATATATACAGAAGTTGATTTTTTAGAAATGATGAATTTTCACAATGAGAATAAAGCAGATATAACGATTTTATGTAAATTTTTTGAGGATCAAAATAAATATGGTGTAATTAAAAATAATGGGATTTTAATGAAAAATCTTGAAGAAAAACCAAAAAAATTCCAACTTATAAATTGTGGAGCATACATAATTTCACCAAAATTATTTAGATACTTTGGAAAAACAAAGACTATAAAAATGACTGAAATTATTCAACTAGCAAAAAATAAAAATAAAAAAATTATTATATATCCTGCACATGAATTTTGGATGGATATTGGAACTCAGAAAGACTATCAAAAATCAAAAAAATTAATAAATTACTATAATTAAACTTAAAATATTTAATAAATTGAATTTAATTTTTAAAACTTTAAAAACTTTTAAAATAAAGTACAGGCTTCTTTATGCTTCATTTTTTTTTGTAGGATTACTGAAATATTTTTTAGAAGTTTTAACATTAGGATCATTACTGCCATTAATTGCGATCATTAGTGATAGTAGTAATTTTGCAGATTCAAAGTTTGGTAAACCTATAAATTCATTTTTTAATTATCTTGGATATAATTTTGATAATCAAGAACTTGTGAATATAATTATATCAGGTTTTTTTATTTTATTTTTTTTTAGAACAATTTTTGGAATTTTTTTTATTTTCTATGAAAATGGCGTAAAAGCAAAGTTAGTTGTTAACGCACAAAGTAAATTTTTGGATTACTTCAATAACTCTGACGACAGTGATGAAAATACAAATACATTTCCAACATTTATAAGAACTGTTAGTGAGGATATAGATAGGATGGTTACATATGCCATTTTTCACTTTCAAGCTATATTAGAAATATTATTCATACTTTCTATATTATTGATACTTTCAAAAGTTAGTTTTAATATAACATTGATTTCTTTCACAACTTTATTTTTACTAATTGCCTTGACTGTTCTATTAACAAAAAATTCTTTAAAAAAAGTGGCTGAGAAACGTCAATTTTATGAAAAAAAAACTACAGAAGTGATTAGAAATATCTTTATAAGTTCTGTATTGATAAGATTATTAAATAGACAAAAATATTTTAAAAATATTTTAAGTCATTATTTTAGGAATAAATATCATTTTAACAATAAAAAACTTTTTATTGTTAAGTCTCCAAAATTCATTATTGAATTTCTTATTATTATTTGTTTTGTATCCTTACTTTTTTATTTTAATAATCTTTTGAGTATTGAGGAAAAAAAAAATTTCTTGCCCACTCTAGGATTTTTTTTGGTGTGTATATTAAGATTGTCTCCACTTGTGCATAGCTTATCTAACTTTTTTCAAGAAAGACTTTATCTAGAAAATTCGACAAAATTAATATTAAATTTTTATGAGGAAGGAGAAAAACTTAAATACATAAGCTCAAAAAAAAATTATAATTTAACAATTTCAAGTTTTAATATTCTTAAATTTCAGAATGTACACTTTTCTTACGATGATCAAAAAATTTTTAAAAACTTAAATTTTGAAATTAAAGAAGGTCAAAAAATTGGGTTTAAAAGCAAAAGTGGTTCAGGAAAATCAACTTTTATTTTTCTAATGTTAGGGATTATCAAACCTGCAGAAGGTAAAGTTTTTATTGATGACAAAGAATATTCTCATACCTCTCAGATATCTAGAGATTTTTTTGGTTATGTTCCACAAGATAGTTTTTATTTTGATACTACCATTAGAGAAAATATAGCATTTGGAGAAAAAAAAATTAAGATTGATCAAAAAAAAATAGATAGAATATCTGAAATAGTAGGAATAAATGAAGAAAATTTTGGAAAAAATTTTGAAAAGAAATTGTTAGGTGAAAATGGGTCAAATTTTTCAGGAGGACAACTTCAAAGAATATCAATTGCAAGATCTCTTTATTGCGATCCAAAAATACTAATATTAGATGAAGCAACTAGTCAAATGGATAAGATATCTGAAGAAAAACTTTTTTCAGAAATAATTAAAAATTATAAAAAGTTAACTCTAATTACTGTTTCTCATAATTTTTCATCTATAGTAAAAATATTAGATTTATATGAAGTTAAGGATTTTAAAATTGATAAAATCAACTAAAAAATAAATATGAATTTAGCCATAATTATTGCAAGAAAAAATTCAAGAAGACTTAAAAATAAAAATTTATTGAAAATTGGAAAATATAATTTAATTCAGTTGACATTAATTGAGGCATTGAAAGTCAGAGAGTTAAAAAAGATTATTATTAACACAGATATTAAAAATATACGAAATTACTTTAAATTTTTAACTAAAAAACAATTAAATAAAATAATTTTTATGGAAAGGAAACCACACTTATCAAATGATAAAGCAAAAGCAGTTTCAGTTGTGATTGACACTATAAAAAGAATAAACAACTCTAAATATTCAATTGTTACTCTTTTGCTTCCAACATGTCCTCTTAGAAAAGCTAGAGATATCAAACTGGGTATTAAAAAATTAAATAAAGAGGTATCAACTGTAATATCTGTTAATAAATCAGATTTTCCTCCACAATTTCATTTTTATAAAAACAAAAAAAATATTCTTAAGCCAGTATATAAAAATACTCCTTTATTAAAAAGTGAAACTAGAATGCAAAAAGTCTCCCAAAGTTTTAGACCGAATGGTGCTTTTTATATTACTAAAATTAAGAACCTTTTCAAAAATAAAAATTTTTTTAAAGGTAAATTAAAAGGAGTAGAGATGCCTGCAAAAAGATCTATTGATATTGATACAATCGAAGATTTAAAGTTAGCAAGATTCATTTATAAAAATAAGATATGAATTTAAAAAAAAAAAATTGTTATATAATTGCTGAAATAGGTGTAAATCATAATAACAGTATTTTGATTGCAAAAAAATTAATTCTATCTGCAAAAAATTGTGGTGCAAATGCAGTAAAATTTCAAACTTTTAATGCTGAAAGATTGGCAAGTATCAATACACCAAAAGTTCAATACCAAAAAAGGTCAGGACCAAAAAAAGAAACTCATTTTGAAATGTTAAAAAAACTGGAATTAAGCGAAAAAAATCACCTAAAATTGAAAAAATACTGTGAAAAAATTAGAATAGATTTTATTTCTACTCCATATGATCTTCAAAGCTTAAAGTTTTTAATTAAACTTGGTTTAAAAAAAATAAAGATATCATCAGCAGATCTTATAGATCATCAAATGCATAATTATTTAGCTAAAAATAAAATAAAAGTAATTATATCAACTGGAATGTCTAAAATAAAAGAAATAGATGAAACAATTAAAATTTATAAAAAATATAAAAGTAATAAATTTTCTTTATTACATTGTGTATCTAACTATCCATGCTCAGATTTGTCTCTTAATTTAAAAAATATTCTAACTTTACAAAAAAGATATAATTGTGAGGTTGGTTTTTCTGACCATAGTATCGGAGAAGTAGCATCTATTATTTCTATTGGATATGGAGCAAAAATTATTGAAAAGCATTTTACGTTAAACAAAAATATGGATGGTCCAGACCATCTTGCTTCAAGCACACCTAAAGAATTTCTTTCTTTAGTTAAAGGAATAAGAAGAGCTGAAATTATGAAAGGGACTTTTAAAAAAAAAATTCAAAAAGAAGAAATCAATATGAGAAAAATATCAAGGAAAAGTCTAATTTATTCAAATGATTTTAAGTCTGGTCATATCATAAGATCAAAAGATATTATAAGCAGAAGACCAGCAAATGGCTTAAGTGGAAATAAATTCAATTTAGTTTTAAATAAAAAACTTAAAAGAAATGTTAAGAAAAAAAATCTTGTGCAGCTAAAAGATTTTAAAAAAAAATAATTTCATTATCCGATTTAAATTTTATGAAAAAATTAAAAATACTTTTTGCCTCATTAAATACAAAAGCTGGTTTTGATCATATAGACTTAAATTTAGCACAAAAGTTAAAGACTAAAATAAATATTACATTTTGTTGTGTTCTTGACCAATATTATGGTGAGTCAGGTTTTCATACTTATAGTAAAGAATACAAAAAAAATAAAATTTTTAAAAAAATGCAGACTGTATGGATTACAAACCAAGAAGAACTTAAATTAGAAATATTAAATCATGACGTCATAATATTTTCTCCTGTTCACGGCTCCAAAGAATACTGTGAATATGCAAGTGAAAAAGGTAAAAAAGTTATAATTTTAGACTCTCGATTTAACTATGATATTTCCCCAAACACCAAAGCAGACCTAATTTTAATTAAAGGAGAAAAAAGTAAAAAAATTCTTTTTATGCACAAACAAAAATATTTAAAAGATAACAATGTTTTAATTAGTTCTTGTTTACAATCAGAAATGATGAAAAAGAAATTTTTATTAAATAAAAAAAAATTTTTTAAAAAGTATAATATTAAGAACAAAAATTTTATTCTCTTTTTGCCTACAGGTCCACAATATCACGACAACCAATATAGAAAATTATATAAAAACATATGTAACCTAATTATGAATAATAATTTTCATTTAATTTTAAAACTTCATCCAACTGAATTAAATGAAAAGAAAAAAACTATTTATAAAAAAGATGAGAATTCATCTTCAATATTAAAAAAGGGAAAGTTTAGTTTATGTGACCAAGCTGACTTTTATAGTGCAATTATATATGCAAAAAAAATAGTTTCGATACATACAACTGCTTATGTTGAAGTTAATATGATGCATAAACCAATTACTTTTGTAAATAGACTAAGTTTTTTTAACCTGAGGGACAATTCATTTTACAAAAAAAGAGAAAAAATAGGAATTCATAAATTAATAAACAACAAGATAATAAATAATAATATTATCTCAAATATGGATAAGGAAAAAGATTTTATGTATTATGGGCAAGATATTCGTTTTGAATCTTTAAATAAAATTATAAAACAAAGCTCACAAAAAATTAATAAAAATTTGGAATACAAAATTATAAAAAACAATAATTTATATGTGAAAGATTATAAAAAAGATGCAATTAAAAAAATAAGTAATCAAATATTTCTTTATTTAAAAAAAATTAGATTTAAATCAGATGACAGTTTTATCTCGCATAAAATACTTTTAAAAATAATTATTATATTAAAAAAAAAGTTTGACTTTAATTTTTTAAAATATTAAAAGTTTATATACTGAAATGCATGGTGGGAAATCAGTGTTAAATTCATTGGCTGTACCTGCAACCGTAAAGTCGGAGCGCCACCCGGTAAAGTCCACTGTTGAATGAAGGCCAGGAAAAGTCTAATTCTACAATGAAAAATTAGCAGAGGCAAAAAAAATTTAGGAGAAAATTGTGCTTCGGTTAATGGCGTATATATTTTTTGTTTTAATTTATTTCAATGTTTCCTTTGGTAATGAGAATTATTCTTGTAGGTGGGATAATGAGACTTCAATACCATGTCTGGAAATATCAAGTTTAATATCTAATTCATCAAATTTTTCTAAATCAGGAATAAATAAAATTATAATAACTAAAAAAGAAATCGAAGATAGCGGAGCAATTGATTTAATAGATATTTTAAAATCTATACCAGATATAAATATCACTCAATCAGGGCCTAAAGGTCAGCAAGCTTCGGTTTTCATGAACGGAACAGGTTCAAATCATACTTTGGTTATGATCAATGGAATTCCTATAAATGATCAGTCAACTACTCAAGGTTTGCATGATTTTGGTGTAGATTTTTTACAAACAGTTCAACAAATTGAAATTTATCCTGGCTCAAGTGCTACACACTTTGG
>MDTG01425720.1_pt1 | contig 37145 bp, 38 predicted proteins | sample 811421 | NCBI WGS metagenome assembly MDTG01 (sample SAMN05326645, study PRJNA326480) | marine metagenome | isolation source: seawater | place: Pacific Ocean: South East | collected 2011
CATGGCGTAAACGTGGCAGGCGCGCAAGGCTCAAACGCAGAAGACTTACATGGCGTAAACGTGGCAGGCGCGCAAGGCTCAAACGCAGAAGACTTACATGGCGTAAACGTGGCAGGCGCGCAAGGCTCAGTTGCGAAAGACTCACCTGGCGTAGGCGCGGCAGGCGCGCAAGGCTCAGACGCGGGAGGCTCACATAGCGTAGGCGCGGCAGGCGCGCGACCATTACAAAATTATGAGAGCATACGTTTTTAGAGTTTATGTAGATCTACAATAATGTTTGTGTTGTCACTGAATACAATGTTGCTCAGCTTGCGCCTGCACTCTCTTCCCGTGTCAATGGCTGCCGCTAGCTCGTGCGTGGTCTTGATGTGCCTGCCGTCGATGGTCTTGACAATCATCAGCGCCTCGATGCCGCAGTCGGCGGCGTGCGATTGTGGGTGCACAAACGACACCACAACGCACGAGTCCTCTGTTAATCTTTGGTCATAGGCATGCCATGCGTCACGCAGGTACTCCGAGTCTGCGTACCCGTCATACAGGTCCAGCAGGTTGCGTGTGAGGGGCGTGAAGACGCATCCCTGAGCTCGGACGTACGGTATCTGCTCCCAGCACGGGTAGTAGAGCCTAACGGGCTTCGGCTCGACACCCCGCTGCTGCAGCCCGACGCACACCGTGCCAATGATGCCCTTTCTTTGCGCTAGCACGTTAAAGTGCATGGGCAGCTCGAGTGCCAGGGCCTCGCTATCGATGGCCACCTCCCCAGACATGCTGGTGTGGACGTTGCCACTGTGTTTAGTAATCGGCCAGCTGAGGCGATCGCCATGGACAATCGAGTGAACAATGTCCCCGGGCTTGAGGCCGACCTCCGATGATCTCTGAACAAGCAGGCACGAGTCTGGGTTGTCGCAGCCGTAGTAGGCGGCGCTGGTGTGGTTGATGGGTGCGCAGTCAATGTCCAGCGTGGGCACCCGCAGTATGCACTTGTCGTCATCTGCCCACCTGCCAATGGCCTGCTTGATGGCCCACATGGGCACAATCTCTGTGATGGCCTCGGCAAGTGCGGGCGACTGTGTCACAATACCAAGCACAGCTCCCGTCTCTCTCGAGAGCAGCGGGCCTCCGCTGTTGCCGAAGTTGGACGATATGTTGCACTGGATCCAGAAGTTGTTCCCGTGAGACGAGACAATGCCGTGCGCGCACTGGCAGGTGTCGCAATCGAGTGGGTATCCGTACATGACGACTGCCGTGCCCGGCACGATAGCATTGGTGCTGATGTCTACAACTGGCACATCGAGGGCTTCCATGGGCACAAGCACGGCAAAGTCAAGGTCGAAGCAAACCCACTGGATCTTGAATGCGCCTAGCACCACATTGTTTTGGATCACGCGACAGGTGTTTTTGTATGCATGTTCGACACAGTGTGCGTTGGTGAGTGCCACAACATGAATGTCGAGGCCAAGGGTGCTCCCGCAAACAAAGAAGACAGTCCCAGATGTCTCTGTGTCGCTGGGCGCAATCTCGAACGGCTTGGCCACATCTGCGCTGCCGGTGGCGCTGTGCACCTTGGCCACAAAGTTGCACTCAACCGGACGTCTCGTCGTCATGCTTGGCCTGCAGTTGCTTCTGCTTGGCTGCCTTGAACTGTTGTGCCAGTCCCGACCAGTACTCGTTGGGGTCGCTGTTGTCATCGGGTGGGTACATGTGCACTGCCTTGATGTCTCCCTTGGCACCGAGCACAAACTCGAGGCGCTTGTCGCGTATGAACCCATAGGTGATGCTGTCCACCAAAATTTCCTTGGTGCATTGGTTTTTGCGGCCTTCGATCGGTGGCAGTGCAGACGGCAGCAGGACCCGCTCCCACATCTCCGGCGGCAGCTGGTGCGGGGTGTGCAGGGACAGCGAGTAGCACCGGACTGCCGTGCCGTCTTTCATTTGGATAATGCCGTTGCGCATGTTATTGGGTAGTGTTACGCACCGGCTGTCCTTCGACTGCATGGCCACCAGTGCTTCCGCCTTGGATGTCACACCATTAAGCTGGTTCATATGAGTTATCTGTACGATGTCCACAACCGCCTGCCCATTGTATCGTTTTTTTCCTTGCTAGTCGCATTTATTATTTGCATCAACAACACAAGTTACTCTGACAGCCCGTTCATCACGTTTTCACACTCGGCGCTCTTGCTCCTTCTGGCGCTCGTGTCGGTGCTTGAGTACCGCGATAACGGATGGATCTTGTCTAGGCAGCTTATCAACATGGCTGTCATGTTACTCTTTGGCATATTGCTGGGCGAGCACGCGCGTGAGGCAACCAGCGACATTGTGATAGTGGTATTGTCGTTTGTGTTTATTACGTTATACTACGGCATATTTTACAAGAAGCTCGCCGACCATGATTTGCACGCGGTGCTCGATGATCGCCCCACCCCGGCTAGTCCACGTGGCGTGCATCAGTCACTGTCAGTTGGAACTTGACTTCGCCAGTGAACATCTTGGAAATACCCAGCAGGCACCTGAGCTGGACGCGGTCACCTTCCTTGATGGGCCTCTTGGTCTTTTGGTACACGGAGTTGTAAATTGTACACGCCGATTGAATAAACGTCATGGAGTTTGTGCTCATTGGTGCTACACCCTGGTACACCGGCGAAGCCACCCAGCTGCTATTGTCGATGGTGATCTGCCCGGGCAAGATGCTGGTCACGGTGCATTCTGGCGTCACAACCACCACGGGAATCATCTTGGGCTGCTTGGACAGCGGCGTGATGCGCACACCTGGCGACTCGGGCACTCTGTAGCACTGCGGCTGCCACATGCCGTATCTCATGCGGTACAGAGCGGACGTCATATCTGGAAGTTTTTAAAGTTGATGTTTCTACCACAGTCTGCGTACGTTTCTGGCGCTACGTGATCGAAGAGAGCGTCCGGGTGCGAGTATGCAACTGGGTTGTTCTCCGTGATGCCCGCGTACACCAGTGCCGAGTTGACAAGTTCCGAGCAGTACCATGATCGTTGCTTCAGCGACGGCGCAGGCTGGCTGAGTGAGCAAGGGGCGTAGTAACCAAAGTAGTTGAACCTGCCTCCTGTTTGGGCCTTGCAGAATTCCTGCACCTTGTTGTACTGGCTTGGTGTGCATGAATATGAGCGAAAGTTCCAGTCCTTTCGGCTGAACAATTTATTGGCGGTAAACACCTTGCCTCCGTAGTGAATGCCACAGGACTTGCCGCCCAGCGAGTCGGCGTGCTCGTATTTAGGAAAGAAGAGCTCTGCATGCACGTACGGGACGTCTCGATCCGACGATGGTGCCATGCGAGCGGCGGCCGTGTTGAGCCAACTTTTTGCAAGCAAATCTGAATTGGCCGGCAGGAAGCAGACCATGACCTTTTTTCGCTCCATTGACACCCAATGTATTATCATATATTTATAGTCTGGGCATGGCCGACGTCCCAGTACAGCGCCGACGCAGCGTGGCAATAGACCGATGGGCTACCAGAATAGCTAACGTGGCGCGGCACAGACATGTCGATGCCATGCTCAGCGTCGCGATTCTGTCACTGGCTCTCATGATTGGCGCGGTGTCGGTTGTCAACACAATTGTGCACCGTCCAGCGTACACATTCAAGCCCGGCAGCTTCAACGGCAGCCTGGACGTTGTGCAAGCCAACGGATCTCGGCTATACAAGCGACGCATGGCTGCCCTGGATGCGGCCATGGATGCCGCGTGCCACAACCGCACGGCTGTTGTGGCGCACGAGATCAAGGAAGATGGCGCACCCATGAACTTCTCGATGTTCCTCCTGTGTGACGAAAAGCTTGTGTTTAGGAACCCAACAATCGTGTACACTGGCAACTTTCATGGCCGATGCGAGGAGACGCACGAAAACACAACGAAAATCAAGCGCAGGTCCTTTCCTCTTCACATGAATCACAGCGGCGGGCTCGTGTACAAGGCCGCATCGCTGTCAAAGGCGTGCTCACTGATGCACGCTTACGAACGAATGTTGTCTACATGGTAAACACGCTGACCTGCCCCATGCAATCACCAATAAAGCAGCACCCCATGTCCTGTGTGATAAGCATGGCTGTTGAGAACGGAGTGTCCTGGATGGTGCGTTGATGCACGTGCACGACAGGTTGGCCAGGGCGAATGGTCACTTGGTACCAGTACGGCATGAAGGTCAGAGCCGCACCACACGTAGCGTGTGGCACATCAAACGGCCTCAAGGTGGGCACGGTGTATTCAGCCGTCACTGTGGCCGTGGTGGAGTTGATAGACGTAATCTTGTCACCAACTGCAACAATTGATCCGTGGTGCCACACGAGCGATCGCGGCAGGTTGTCAATGTCAATGCGATAAAGCACGTGCAGGTCCCAGCCCATGACGGTAATGCGCCGAAGAAGACATCCGACCGCGATTGTTTCGGCGGAATCGGAACAGCAAATGCTAGTGGCCGACGGCGGCGCCTGGCGAATGACCGTCAGGGTAGTTTCGTCCGCGGTGCCAGGGCTGCGCGCCGACACGGTAAATATTGACTGACCGTACGTCAGGCCCGCAACGCGCAGTTCGGCGCCGTGTCGCGCACACATGCCCCTGACTGACACAATTGTGTCCACGAGCACCGAGTGACGCACTGCCAGTCTGCCGAGCCGTGTGTACACAATGCCGTGCTGGCTTGTGCTCAATACCCCGGCGCCCGCTGCAATCGACGCGCCCCTGCTGCAGCCATCGAACGAGACACCCGATGCGTACACATTGATCCACACAAGAGACGGCGCCAGTTGTGCGGAGTACACCTGCATGGCGTCCGTGCACGCGTACACCACGCCATCCCACTCCGTTATCAATACAATGCGCTCGCTCGCGACAGAATACGTTCTGCCTTTGCGCGTGTCAAGGTGCGCCAGCTCGAAAGCCCTGCGCCCGGTCGCTTTCCACGTCGTGCACCCTCGCGCCATTTCTGCGTGCGAATCTCTCCACCAGCGATCATCAATATTCCTCGTGCCTCTGCAAACAGTGTCCATTGCGCCGAGCATGGGAATGTCAAAATACTTTAGCAGCTCCTGCACGCACGACGAGTAGACATCCAGGATCGACATGCCGAAGCAAACAAAGAAAAAAACCTATGCCAAAATGATGAGGGATATTGTAGCCCCGACAGCAACGCCAAAAAAAGTGACGGTCAGCACCGAGGCGCTAGGAGGCGGTACATTCAAAAAGATTGATAAAATATGAATTGTGGTGTCCTCCGAGGCATGCACGGGGAGTGCCCGCACGACCTGGCCCCTGGTCCAAGCAACCCGCTGTCCTCGCGGTTTTGTCACTCAGTGACCACCGCGCTGACGTGGGACCAAGTGCGCGAGTTCATACTAGAACCGCACGCGCTATTGTCTGTGCCGCAGAAGACGTTACCGCGGCAGTCATCCGTGCTGTTCCAGAGGCAGTTCGTGCGCCGGCTGCAGTCCCGGCGACGCGTGTTCACCGGCATGGATGTGTTGTACACCATGCAGTACATGTGGAACTGCGCGCGATCGGCCATCTTTGTCTCGGTGCGCGGTGGCAGGCTAGAACTGTTTGTACCCTTTTGCAACGCGGATTACACCAACGACTGGCCGGACGACGCGCGGTGGTCACTCAAGCCATCTTCAACGGGCTTGCATCCGAGCAAGTGGTGGCTCAACGGCTGGTGCCTGTGTGACCAGGTGCCCGACAATGTGTGGGGAGATCACTGGGTAACAACCATCCGCGACATGATCATACAGTGTTGCCTGGGTGTCGACGGGGACTTTATTGTCAACAAGCGCGACACACCTATCGTGCGGAAGGACGGCGGTCACCCAATGAATCCCTTTAGTTACCGAAAGGTCGTCCAGCCGTCCAAGTTGCTGCCGGTGTACTCGTTCTACAGTGGTCCACACCACTTGGACATTGCGTGCCCCATTGGTGCAGAGTGGGCGTACAGGCGACAAGCTCTCTTCCCGCAGGCCAGGCCGCACGTGCCCGATCCGCGCGTGGACGACACCTACTGGGTGGGCAAAGAAGATTTGGTGGTTTTCAGAGGCAGCACAACAGGCACGGGTCAGCGTGGCAAGGTGTTTGCGTGCACGTCCAAGCACCTCGATGCCAAGTGTACATACAACAATACAAGACGACAACTGGACCCCTGCACGATGAGAGAGATGCGCGACGTGCGAGTTCCTTCGAGCAAATCGAATTTTATGAGCATGAACGATCAACAGGCAGAATACAAGTTTACCCTGTGCGTCAATGGTCACTCGGCGCCGGACCGCATGCACAGGCTCTTCAACGGAACACAAGTTGTGCTGATGCCCAGGTGCAGTGAGTACGACCTGGGACAGGAGGTCTGGTTCTCCAGCATGCTGCAGTCCTGGCTACACTACATTCCACTCCAATACGACTGCAGCGACCTGGATCACAACGTAAAGTGGCTTTTGGAGCACGATCGAGTACAATCCCGCGTGCTACACGCGTGCAGCGAGCTGCCAATCGGCGAGGCAGGCATCCGCGAGTGGTGGCATTGGGCAAGGGCATGACGGCGTGTGATACCGACATCTGCGTGCTGTGGCAAACACTGGCACTGGCCATCCTGCAGGATGATCACGTGCGGACGAACATGGGTAGCAGTGGCAGCCTAAAGCGGTCGTCCTGAAAGGTCAGGGCCGCCATGACGGCCGCGCGATCGTACACACGCTCGCCGGATCCGACGTGCTGGAAGCAGTAGCCCACCTTGATTAGATCTCCTCCACCCATGGATTTGTTGTCGGTCTTGAGCGGGTTTTGCTCCGAGTTATTAAACGCAGACATTGTCTTGAAGTCAGTGTCAACAGCATCTCGCAGGTCTGGCTTCATGATCGACGGTACGAATTGTTCTACTAATTGCTGCCTATCAACGTCACCACGTGCCGCTTCCGTTGCCTTTTTAGACAGGATGGCGCTGTCAATGTCGCCGGTCTCCAGCAGCAGCCGGTTGACCGTGACGCGTTGCAGGTAGAGTGTGTCACCAGCCTTGGCGCTGGCCCAGTAATTAAAGGTCCGTGTTGCACCCCTCACATCCACATTGATCAGGCGTTGGTACTGTGGCTTGCGATAGATGCGCCCCGCACCCGGTGCGCCACCGGTCACCTGCATGTCGTTGCGCATCACACCAAGCCAGTTCCAGTTGTCGGCGTTTGTGAACGCCGGCGGCACATCGTTTTGCGGTGTGCCCTTTAGGCTAAGAAAGTGATTCAGCAGCGGCAAATTGGCCAGGATGCATGGCTTTCCACGGCGTTCAGTGCCTGCGGCACCGGCTGCGTTTTCGTCATTGAGAACAAAAATAAGGTCACCCGGGTGTAGGTATCGCTCAAAGTGGGCTTTGTATGGCTTGGCGAACACCGGGTATGACGCCACCGCGTTTGTCATCACCTCCTTGACGTTGTTGCTGACGCTGGGCGTCATGCTGGCCAGCGACCCGACAGATGGCGGGTTTGACGCGGGTATGTTGCCCAGCAGCGCATTGTAGCCCTCGCTTGGGCGTGGATTGCCCAGGTTGATGTACGACTCCATTCGGGTGTCACTGTTTTTGTTTATATAGTGTTCATGGTGATGTCATACCGTCCGTGGAGTGTAGCTGGCGATTCCCTGCACCATCTGGCAAACGCAGTGGACATGTTGGCATATGGAGTGTCTCCCACCGCGGCGAAGTGCTTGCTCACGAGCATTGTGAGCGTCTTGGGAGCAATCGTGGTCACCTCGTACTCGAACTCCACGTGCGCCTGCACCCAGTCGAACCCACTGCGGCTTTGCATGCGCGTCTGTATCATGGCCAGCAAGAAGGCGTTCAGCCACCCATTCGCGTGCAGGTCTTCTAGCGACCCGTACATCATGCCCGTCCGCACCCTTGTGATGAACTCGACCGTCCGCAGAGCCGTGACCACGGTGTACGCGGAGCACGACGACGCGTTGCGGATGCGCTTGATCATCTCAAACTCGCCTGGGCGCAGCTCCATCTTCCACTGCAACTCGAGCGCAAGCCTGCGTATGTCTGGCACGATGAGCGCCTTGCGAACGCAATCCCAGGATAGCCACGTCTCCGACACCGGGTAGCGGCTCGTGACCATGGGCCTCGTGCATCGCAGCAGGATGCCCTCCCGGGCCGCAAAGAACCCCGCCAGGTACTCTAGCACGTGCATGGGCCTCTCCTCTGACATGACGTACGTGGCAATGCTCTTCCACATGCTGTTCACCTGGTCTCGGGACACGATCATGCGTCGCGAGTTTGCAAAGAGCACCGCATCCATGCCACCTCCGGCCGTGTTGCCGTGTCTGCTCTTGCATTCGGCCAAGAAATGCAGGAGCACATGTCGGCGGTGCCTGAGCGCGGGCGGTTCATCGCCTCGCAGGAAGCAAAGCCTGAGCCTGCGTACATACTCGAGGTCCGTGTTGTTTGCACGATGTCGTGCTCGGATGCTAATCATGCACCGTATAAATGACCGTGTGCGGAGGCGTGAGCCATGATACGGCAAGACCCGGAGACGTGGAACCAGGCTCGCTGGCCGTATCCGCGCCCGTCCGCCATACGCAAGTTGGCCACGTGGAAAGACAGCGAGGGCCGCGCGTATGCACCGGTGAGTGAAACGGACAAGGCTGTATTAGAATACTCGGGCATCGGTTCATTGTGGTGGGTCGCAGGCCCCCTGCATCATCTGGTGGACGACTTGGACATCGGCGATCGTGTTGGCCAGTTCAGGGTCATGGACGTGGTTGTGGACGCGGCGTACAAGAAGAAGGTGGCTATCGTGGCCCTTAAGGCTGTATCTTGATCTCGAGACTGTACAAAGCGTGCGTATCGCACGGCAGTGACACAAAGACGGACAGTATCTTGTGATTGTGTAGTGTCGGGAAACATTTCAATATCTTTTGCAGGGTCACGCGTGCTTCTATATCACATGGCGTCTGCAGCGGGCGTATGGTGACTAGTGTACGGTGGGTATCCCACGGCCGCTGGTACATCCTGAGGAGCAGTGCCTTGACGGACGGCCATCGGTTTGCGTCTCCCGCTGTGACATTGTCTATAACTTCTTGCTGCTGCTCTGGCGTCAGCAGGGGCACATCGACATCTAGCTCTACGGGAAGTGGCAGTGGCACGCCAATGTGTCCCCTGAGCATCCACCTGTACACCTGCTCGCAGACGTACTGGGCATGCAGTTCTTCCATGCCAAAGCTTGCCCGAACCATGTCAACCATGGCTACCGGGTAATCAAACGACGTGGTCACATGGATGTCTTCGGGAGCAAGAAACGACGCCTTCCTGACCACGTCCGAGGCAAACAGCGCGCAGTTTTCCGCTGCCGGCAGCCCAAGATAATCGGCTATGTCTTGTGACCACTCCCTCCACGGAAACGTGTCGAGGGTGTCAACAACCCACGCTTTTTCTGACAGTGAAGGACGCGCGGACATCCTCACTCGCGTGCGTTCTGATGCCAACGTCTAAGATATCCGCAAAGCACGACGAGGCCTTCGTGCAGTGGCTCCAGCGCATCGGGTCGCGCAAATACGAGGGCAACTCTCTTCTGTCTCTGTACATGAAACGCAGAGACAACGATGCCTGGGGCAACATGGTGGGCCACCTGCGCACGACGCGCGTGGACTGGTGGGTCTTTGTTCGCAACCACTTGAGCCTGGACGCCGTGCGCGGCGCACGCAAGAGATATGTGGACGCCTTCGTGTTCATCTGCCAGGAAGAGCCCTCCGAGCCGTACATTGACACGCTTCTCGAGATCGAGAGCCGGCAGCTGCAGCTGCGCGCGGGCACGGACGCCAAGGACCTCTTCTGCCCCGGCTGCCGCCGCCGGGAGGTTGCCATCCTATCTTTGCGCGAGCGCCTGCGCCGCCTGAACGAGGACGTGAGCATCGACGAAAGGCTAGAGCTGCTGCGGGCCGAGTTCCGCCGCATGTACGTCATCGATGCCAACGCCATGACTCCCATCCGCATCGTGCGCGAAGACCTGGACTCGTACCTGAAGCGCGAGCTCAAGGAAGAGGACGACCTGCTGGCCAACAGCGAGCTATGGGGCATGTTCTTGCGCGACGTCATTGGCCACTCCGTCACGTCTGGTGGGATCCGCTGCCGCAAGCGCCAGAATTCGCTAGTGACCGCGCTAGGCCTGTCAAGTCTTGGGTGGTGCGAAAGCGAGACATCAGGTGGACAAAAACGGCCTCGCTCGTCCGCGCCCTGATGGCCGCGATGGCATCCTGTCGTGTGCCGTCGTCGGGTTTTGCGTGGCTGTCGCGTGTGCGTTTCATACTAGATTAGGAATGTGGCTCGCGTCAGCAGACGTCCACTGCGTATTCTGTTTTGATCTAGAGTTCTTCGGTGACATTGCCAACAGCATCCATGAATGCCGCATCTGGGAGATTGGCTGCGTGTGCATGGACACGGGTGATGTGTTCCATGTCAACGTGCTACCCCTGCTGCGCCACGATATGTACAAGGCCTACACCAGCAAGGGAGAGTTTACCATGGTCTCGCATGCCTTCCTGAAGACGGCCAACGCAGTGCCCCTTGTGCAAGCACTCCACATGTGGCGCAGCTGGATGGTAGGCTGCGCAGCCAAGGCCGGCAAGCAGTCGTGCCTGCTGGTGTCGCACAACTGTTTCAAGAGCGATGCACCGGTGCTGCAGCAGGAAATGGGCAGCGTGAATGCCGCATTCTACATGCCCACGTTCTTCTTTGACTCACTCTTGTTCATGAGGTACGCGATGCGAGGCAAGGGTATAAGCGACTACTCCCTGCGATCTCTATCGTCCCAATTTGGAGCCACATGCAACCAGGCTCACCGGGCGCTGTCCGACGCACTGCAACTAGCCAGGCTGCTGAGCAAAACGCCCATACCGATATCTGGCGTGTTCTGCTGCGCGGACCAGCTGCCCCTCGTGGTCTTTGACGGCATCGGCGTCAACAGCGCGGTGGCCATGGGCAAGGACGGCATGCTGAGCGTGCGACAGCTTCTCGAGGACATTGTGTCCCACCACGGCGTGGTCAACGAGCTTTCGTGTACCGAGTACCTCCTGCCACGCAAGCTGCCGCGGGTGACAGACACGGCCGCCAGCATCGTAAAGTTTGCCAAGAGCATCGGGCTCGGTCACATTTGCTGAGCTCATGCGATCAATCGAAGGCGGGGTCCACGTGATTGTGTCACTGCTCGTGCTGGCGTGGGCGGGCACAACCACCCGCAACTTCTTTGGGTACTGGCACAGACACCACCTGGAATACGCGTCCGCCAATGCTCTCCTGCGATCGGAAGTGTGCACCGACCCGGACACTCGTCTCAGCGTGGGCCACTTTGACCAGTGCGCCAACGCACAGGCAGCCATTTCGTTGCGCCCCTTCCACCGCGCTGTCTTCTCGGTGGCCGAGGACATGTACATATGCGGTCACCGGCGGTGTGAGCTGCTGTGGCTCGACATCACCGAGCGACTGACGCTCATACTCACGCTCATGTTCTTCATGACCTGCCTCGTCGTGTTCAAGTGGTTCCGGCTCGCCCAGCAGCGCGCGGTGTACGCAGAGGCTAGTCACTGGCAGCTACCCATTCAAAAGATCAAAAATGGATAGTATTTCAAACACGCCATTTATTTTAATGATTGAAGTATGTTTCACCTAGAGATCCGTGTTCGAGATCGCGTCTTGACGCACACGCTGGGTGCGCCACCGACCAGTCGAGACGTGGCGCACATGCTGCTGGACATGTTGGAGAACGACGTGGAACGAGCCATGCAGGAATCGCTGGCCACCGCGGAGCCCGTCAGGCACCCGACGGTGACAAAGGCGGAATTGGATCAGATAGCACCCGTTCAAACGTTCAAGCGCGGCTTCGACCACGACGACAGCCCGTGCTCGGTGTGCCAGTGCGGCTTCAAGGCTCGGCATCACGTGCGTAGGCTTCCGTGTGGCCATCTGTACCACGCAAGGTGCCTGGAGAGGTGGGTTTGCAAGACCCACTCGTGTTGCCCTGTTTGTCGGCAGGAGTTGAAGCAGGAACCGCCACAGGCATGAACCTGACAAAAAACACCGGCACGATAGACAGTGCCGCGCATAATACAGACATTTGCCACAAGTGCTCGTAGTTGTCGTTCGTGATGCCAAACGCGTCGCTCAGAGCCGCGCCCAGCCACGAGGCCACTAGGCCGCCGAGGTTCGCCACCGCCATCAGCGTTGAGTAGAGTGCGCCCTCGATGCCGGGTGGGCACAGCCGCGCGCCTAGCACGCACACCGGCATGATCAGCACCTGACCCACGATGCTGAAGGCCACGTCCTCGGCCATAGCAAACGCAAGATCGGGTATGTGGAGCTTGATGTTGGTGCGCGTGATCAGTATGAGCTGCATAGAGCGCAGCACGAGCAGCACGGCAATGCCCGCGTAAAAGATATTTCTAAAGCTCCACTTGCGCAAGGTCGTGCGGAACAGCGTTGCCCCGGCAATGTGGGCCAGGTTGGTGACTGCGTCAATGGAGGCAAACTGCATGGGAGTAAAGTCGAGCGTGGTCTGCATGAAGGCGGCCAGGGCAAAGTAACAGGTGGGTATGGCAGACAGCACGAAGATAAAGACACACGGCTTCCAGATGCTTGGCTTCTTGACGGTGGTGTACAGCAGTCGCACCTTGCCCATCACCTCCGAGCAGGCGCTGGCCCGCCTCGGCACGAGCGACGCAATCAGGCCGAAGGCTCCTGGTATGATAATGAGTCCGTTCATTATGAACACGTTGTACACGCTCGTGCTTCGAGACAGCAGTCCGCCAGCGATGGCCGCCACGAATGAACCAGACGCCCTGGCAATCCACACGTGCGACTGCAGTATCCCCACCGAGTCGTCGTCTTCCTCGCGCACGCGTATGACGAGGTCGGCGTCGGCAATCACGTCCATTACGCACAGACACGCCGAACTCAGCGCCGCGACGGCAGAGAGCCCGGTGGCGGATTCGTTTGCTGCGAGACCCATAGCCAGCCAACACGCAACAAATCCCCAGCTGCACAACATGACGCACAGCCAGCGGTGGTGTATGTTGTCGACCATGAACCCCCAGAGCGGCTTGACGGCCCACGGGATGCCGTAGGTTGAGATCACCATGGCGTACGTGGCAGGCCTGAACCCCATGTGCTGCACGAGGTAGATGCGAAAGGCCACCTCGGGCAGCTGCATGGTCGCCGTCATGCACGCATAGAAAAGGAGCAGCGACGCGTGCTGCATACACCTGACGTGGAACTTTCATTTAATACCATGCCCGCCCCCTGTTTCCTGCAATCCCTCCGTTTTGCACTTGACAACCCAAAGGACGACCAGCCCATTCAATGGGTCTTGCTGAATGGCAGGTGGTGTGTGCAGGCCACGGAAAAGTTCGAGCCGTGCCAGGTGCTCCCGGGATCCAGGGCGATCAGCTTTGGCACCTTTTTGCGACAGCTTCACAACTACGGCTTCGTTTCTTGTTACGGCCGGGGCAAGGAGGGGATGTGCTGGCACAACCAGTACTTTCGCAAAGACGTGCCGGACATGATGCGGATGATCCTGCCGCGGAAGCGACCGAAGAAAAGGAAACGCACGTGCGAGCCACCGGCGCCCACCTCTTCAGAGCCGTCACCTGAATGACCTGCTTGTCGTCCATAAAGTATACTCCATTCAACGCATCGAACACGTACTTGATCAGATTGTCAATGTCCGGGGTCTGCAGGTGCTCCACCGGTGCCGACTTGCGCAGCCGCCCCTTGGGGGTCACGTGCGACTTCGGACGGGCGAAGTGGAACTCCAGCGTGGCATGCAGGGCGCCGGTGAGCGGCTGTGACACCGGGCAGGCCTGTCGGGATTGCTGCAGGAAGAGATGCTTGGCCTGCTTGCAGGGGTCGTAGGTCCGGCCCGCGTGGGTGTGCCGGTGGCGCTTCTGGGGTACCGGAGGGCCGTCTACATGCCACGAGAGATGTCCTGTTGACATTGCAGTATAAATATTTAAGTGCGAACATGTGAATATGCGGTGGCTGCTGCTTTCACTATTGATCGGGATTTCGTATGGAGAAGTAACCCCGCACATTGCAGAACTAACCATACCACAAAACGTCACATCGGAATCCCTGGCAGCGTTGATTACTTCCGTGCCTACTAATGGAACAACTGAACTGAACATAGAGCTTCCAGCCAACAACACAGACCCGTGCATTGATATTAATTTGTCTATGTTTGCCAACGTAAATGTCATTAACATAGATAAGGGCACATGGTGTGGCAACATACTCTCAGAAAATGCTATTCAGAGCCTTGGATTAATAGACATGACTCTATCTGGTTCCGTAATGTTACCCGGAATTGTGCATGATTTGGAAATAACGGGAAGCACGTTTTTGCAGAATGCTGACTGCTGTGGATCACATGCAGCTGTTATTAATGTGCCGCAGGTCAGTAGCATAATAATTGAAGGCGCCAGGCTCCAAGGGGGGTGTCGGTTATTCGGCGACACAGTAGTCAATGAAGAATTACATTTCCCTAGTTTAGGTGAACAAAACATACTAAAAGACAATGCATTCTGCCACGGCCTCTCCCTGGGCGACAACACCTCCCTAACAATTGGGGAGTTTACACAAACTGCATTTGGCAACATTACGGGTGCAGACTTGTCACTGATGTGTGGCGATGTGAATAAGGTATACAACAAAACATCAGAGACGTGTGACATTGCGACATGTACCCCGGTTGTCAGCGCCGACCACATGTGCAACACCGTCGCGACAACAACGGCGGCGCCTGACCCGGACAGTACAGAAATAAGCACGGGTACTGCTTTAGGTATTGCTGCTGGAGCATTGGTTGCGATTGGTTTTGCCGTTCACAAGCGGGAACCGATAACCAATGCGGTGCGTGGCCTTTTTTTTTCAAAAGAAAACCCATTGGCCGACTTGCGCAGTAGGAGTGAAGCCCTTAGCAATGTATTGTAGACACTCTATCTACCAAGTTGCATAATAAAACACCGTTCACCTGTCCTGTCGGCCTGCATCTACATGCCACGAGAGATGTCTATGCAACAATGCCATATTTAGTATTATATAAATATAAAAGTAGGTATGGTATTTTGTGAATCTATGGATATAATATTTATGAGGCGTGCTGCTGTATTGTTTGTGATATGGTTAGTCACTATACCGGTAATGGTATACTACAACGTAAACACAACTGTATTCGAGCACACGTACTACGAGGACAGCACACACACGGCATACATCTTATCCAATGTGGGTATCGTGGTATTGGCCCTTGTACTGTCATACATGGCGCTTGCTGCGATTGATGGATTTGTAGGTGAACATACTAGGTATTACGTTGCTGGGTATGTTGTGGCTGTGGTTTTATTGTACATAGGCGCCGTGATGTCACTGGTGCGTATACAGGAGGTTACCCCACACGAAGGCCAGTGCGGGGGGGGTCAAGTAGGAGACCTGCGCAACAGAGTATACAACCTGTCAACTTATGGAGCCGGATATGACAAGCACATGATCGTTATGAACGTGACAGAGATAGGCGGTGCTGATCGCATCCACGATGATGACAAGGGTCTAGCGTTCATGTCCCTCTGGGTTAATGGCACCATGGTCAGTACCAGGCGCATTGGAGTGGAGATGAAAGGCAGGTCCCAGGTATTCCTCCGCAACAAATTCAGCTACGGGTTGGAGCTCTGGGACGAAGATAACAACGGAGACGCTGACACCCTGCACGAATTTGGCTTCACGCGCAAGTACGAGGATTACGTGATACGCAGTCACGACAAACTGTTCATACACCCCATGGCTCAGTTCTTAGCACAGCCAGAGTACTATGAGTATACGATGGTAGACCTGGTCGTCCTAAACGGTGACATATACACCTACGAAGGCATGTATTTCCTTGTGAACCACCCGTCTAAACGTCGCAGCATACCCAACAACAAAAAGGCAAAGGGCTCTACTGCACCCGAAGACGCCACGTACATATTTGAGTACGAATATGGAACAAGCGACGAATGCATATCGCCACATTTCGAGTGCAAGTACCCCAAGGACTCCAAGCTTACAGGCAACTACAGCGTGTTCCTGAGGGACATGATTGCAAGGAGGCCGCATGTCAACTGGACATCTGTAGCTAGGGCGTTTGTATGGGACCAGATGATATTGACAATAGATATGCAGCACAGGAGTCAGATATATCACGTGCAGGATGGCCACCTGAACGCAGGCCCTATGTGGGATTTGGAGGAGTCAAGGGTTGCAGAGAACTCTCACGTGCGACAGACATGGGCACTTCGCGAAGGTGACAAATACCTCTCATGGTACAACGAATGGGTGTCTACACCCGCGTTTGTACACGAGGTTGCAGTAAACGGGTCGAACTACATTGACCAGTATCTTTATGCCGTGCGAAATGCATCTGCACGTGTTTTGGACATGGACCTGTCGCGGGAGTTGCATCGATTTCCAAAGAAGCTTTCGTCAGCTGCGTGCATGCGAGTGGCCGGGCAGAAAACCGGCGTGGGTAGTGTTTCATCGTATGTAGCCAAGACGCTGCAGATATTTGAGTCGCGCGCCGCGTGGCTGCGACAACACCTACCCGCGGCTGATGAAACTACACTCAAGTACACAGTGTGGAACAGAGACATGCCATACAGGTACATAATAGATGTACTGATTGCCGGAGTAGTTATTGGACTTGTAGTGGCTGTATTACACTTGGCGAGCCGGTCACAGTTTGCGGCTCGACTCCAAGGGCGATTGGGAAAGGACACAGCGGAGGCCAGGCTGCATCTCCGCTCTATTGAGTTCGCAAGAGTCAGTGGTAGCGACCCGCCTGCATAATAAAGCACCGTTCACCTGTCCTGTCGGCATGCATCTGCAAGGCCCGGGCATTATCCTAGACCTGCTCCCCCCGCTCCATGGCCTTCATGAGCGCGGCGGCGAACGAGGCCGAGCCGGCGCCGCCACCGTCCGCGACACCCTTCTGCAGGATCATGATGTTGCGTGGCTCGATCGAGACATGAAAGTTGTTGGCGGTGATCTGCGCCAGCGCGCGGAACCAGATCAGCGCCACATCGCCGCGCTGCACGGCGCTGTCGTCGGCCATGTAGTTCAGAGCCTGTCCTTCGGCGTCGCTGACGCTGAGCCACTTGGACATGAATGCGCTGTGGTCCGAGAGATCGTTCATGCCGTAGCAGCGGCGCTTGGTGCGGATGATGTCGCCCGTCTCGTTGGTGCCCGTGCCACCCCAGCCGTCCTCGAGAGCTTCAGCTAGCTTCTCTGGCGACTTCTTGCGGAGCTTCTCGAGCTTCTTGCCGTCCATGCCGATGACCTTCTCCTCGTTCTTGATGAGCGGCACCATGGCGTCTTGGATGGCCTTCTGGCGGATGGTGGCCAGCTGGCCCGCGGCACCCTCCACGTCCTCGGTGTACGTGTCCCAGCCGTCGACATCGGCCGGGCGCATCGACATGTGCACCGCCAGGTCCGTGTTGCTGCCGTCGCCACCGTCATTGAACTTGGATGGCTCGCTCAGCGCCGTCTCGCTCAGCATCGCGTGGAAGACACGGCCGATCATGCAGAACTGCTGGCCGCCGTTGGAGTCGGTGAGCACGAACAGCGTGCGCTTGCTCTTGCCTGGGCGCGTGACGTTGGTCCAGGTGGTGTCCTTGGCGGTGGGGAACCAGTTGGGCAGCTCGCGCATGCGGGCCTGCAGCGTGCGCACGCGGTCGATGGAAGTGGTCGGCTTCTTCTTGGCGCTGGCCTCCACGGCGGTCTCCTGCGCGCCTAGGAGCTCAGAGGCGGCCTCGTCTTCGGCCGGGCGCTTGAGTTGCGGAGGGATGTCGATGAGATCAGCGGAAGCCATGATTGGATTAATGAATGAAATAAAGCAATCGATTTTTGAATTCAAATCTTCCGTGCAAACCGCAGTGCTACAAACATGCACACCGACGTGGCCATCTTGTCGGTGCACGCGGACGTGGCGCCACAGAGCCAGTGCAACGAGGTGCACCAGGTGCTGTTGACCGTTGCCATGCCCAGCATCCACGTGCTCGGCAGGAAGAGGTTGATGCCGCACGAGCGGCCGTACATGTTCACCGCGGCCCCGTGGACCAGTGCCGCCACGGTGGCGCCGAACAGCGAGGCAGCGGCATCGGCACACGAGTGCGTCGCCAGCGTGTAGCGAGCCTTGGGCGGCGGGCTCCGGTGTTGTGGCGGTGGCTTTGCCGGAGACGGGTAGTTGCGTGCACGGGTGCGCATTTGTTGTATTAATGGCAATTCAAATGCCTGCTCTCCACACCTCTACTAGCTGTGCCATCTCGTCAAGGATTTGCATGCCGTGTACTTGAAGTATATCACTGTAGAAACGATGATGTAGTAAATCCGGGCCAAAGGCCAGTTGGGCCACTACCGTCTGCGTCGGTAACTTTTTTGTCGTCTGCGGGAGCAGTCACGTGCTTAACGGGTTTCCATCGACCAGTGATGGTATCGATTTGCCAGCTCTTGGTTGGGCGGTTAACCCCGGGGTATTCTTTTTCCGGGTCATATCCAGTTATGTTTCCAAACATGTACAGTTCTCCAATGGATGTAATAGCCGCAGTAATGCCCGCGCCCGCGTCAGCGGCCACAACAAACACGTGGTTTAGCGCCTCCACCCGCATGGGGTAGCGATTGTGCTCGTCTGGCTCGTCGTAGTCGTCGTCGTTGCGGTCATGGCCGAGCTGGCCGTTATCATTGTCTCCCCATGTCCACAACTCACCTGTGCTTGTAACCACCACCGTGTGAAATTCTCCCGCTGCCACGTGAACCACGTGCTTGTGCTGCAGCCCATTCAAAACTTTGCCGGGCAATTCATCATAGCCTCGTCCGAGCTGGCCGTCCCAATCCGCCCCCCACGTCCACACCTCGCCCGCCCTCGTGACTGCCACCGTGTGCAAGGCGCCAGCTGCCACTTGCACCACATCTTCGCCTTTTAGCGCCTCTACTTTCCTGGGTACGAGCTGGTCCTCCGAGTACTCGGGCCCAAGTTGGCCGTAGGTCACGTCCCCCCACGCCCAAACGCCGCCACTTCGCGTGACCGCCACCGTGTGGCGTTCGCCCGCTGCCACCTGCACCACATCTTCGCCTTCTAGCGCCGCTACATGCCCGAATATGGGCAGGTTGTCCGTGTTACCGTGCCCAAGCCTGCCATGTTCCCCGTTCCCGCACGTCCACACCGCACCCGTTGGCCGGCTGTTGCCATCTGACCACCCCTTGACCACCGCCGTGTGGGTTTCACTTGCTGCCACCTGAACCACCGGCAGAGGTCCAGGGAGCTGAATCACCAGCTTGGGGGTTTTCTGATACGCAGTGTCACCATGCCCAAGTTGACCATTGTTGCCACCCCCCCACGTGTACACCACGCCATTTTCTGTAAGCGCCACAATGTGTCGGTTGCTTACTGCCACGCTCGCATACTTGCCAGATTGACGGTCATTTATGGACAGTCTATTCGTGTAAAATTCCAAAGTCCGCATTTCGCCATTGCTTGAAATAAAAGCCATGCAATATCCGCTTACTGAAAGCGATCCTGTAAACATTCCGGAATCACTCCAAATTGGAAATGTAGGCTTGGTGGCTAAAAAGTTGTCAATGTCTTGTGTTAACCATCTCCGTCTTATCTCGTCGTCAATTTTCCAGTGCTTGATCAAGTATTCAATGAATTGATTTTTCTGGCTGGCTTTTATTTCAGCATCATCAGGGTGTCTTGAAGCCGCTCGCAATGAACCAAGGGCTTCTGCTCCAAGATGGTTACGCGCAACGGCCATGATGTGTTTTGGGAGGCTCTGTAAAGATTTTTGTCTTTTAGACATGTCTCATATTATTGTGTACTGGAGAAGTTTATAGTGTGCGAAACATCCAAGCCTTGAACCAGGGGTTATACTAGAGCCAAGAGCCAGTACATCCGAGCCTTGAACCAGGGGTTAAACTTGGTTGCCTGCTCTCGCTTCTTCTTCTTCTTTTCCTTCTTGGTCTCCTGTGGCTTGAACGTCACTTCCGGTTGCTGGCGCGCCTGCTTCTTGCTGATCTTCTTGGGCAGCACCGAGACGACACGGATGATTGTCTCCGTGACCACGTGCGGATCGCGGGCTTCGATGGCAGCCAGCACGTCTTCGTTGGTCCACTTGCGCTCGGCCATGCGCACCTTGGCGTGGCCCGTGATCTCAACCTTGGTTTTGACGTGCATTGAGGTACAATTTGACCGAGATGTACAGGGAGCTGGCAACGGATGTCACAAGGTAGAAGTAGACCATTCGAGTTCACTGCGATGGACGTCCACGCGTGGAAGCGCAACCCCTCCCGAAGCACGGTGGCCCGCCGCGCCACCACCACCCGCCACGAGCTGAACATGCAGCTGCCGCCCGACCCGGTGCCGCTGGACCCGGAGGTGCTGGCCCAGTACGTGCAGCACCTGAGCCGCATCCAGGGGTGTGTGTACTGCGGCAAGGACGCGACCACCCAGGACCACCTGCATGCGCTGGTGTCGGACGGCATCCCGTGCGGGCTGGTGCCGACGCAGGTGGAGATGGTGCCGTGCTGCGCCCGCTGCAACTCGGCCAAGGGCAGCCGCACGTGGCAGTGGCACATGGGAAGGCTCGTGGAGAAGAACCTGCACGCGGAGGACCACTCGGCCCGCATCGCGTGGCTGGAGTCGTACGATCGCTGGCGCAAGTCGCACGAGCAGCGGTGGGACGCGGAGTCGCACCGGCGGGATCTGTCCCGGCTCAAGCTGCTGGTGGACGACTGCCACGCCTACATGCAGACCGTGGTCAACCAAGCGGTGGCCAGCATGCACGGCAGCCGCGCCCGCCAGTTCCGCGCGCCTCCCCTGACGCTCAATTGGGACAGCATCACGCAGCAGCTCGATGGATATCCAGAGAGCGCATGACGTGGTCTACCAGGCGTGGGTGGACCGTGCGGCGCTGGTGCTGGAGACGGCCGGCTGGCACCACTGCACGCCGGCGTGCAACATGCAGTGCCTGCGCGCGTACGCGTGCCTGGAGGGCAACCACGCCATCTCGACGCCTAGGTGCCCGGACCACCCCGGTGCCACGCCCGTGCTGGTCAGGCAGCTGTATGTGTGCACGAGCACCGGCCGGCGCCACGTCTGCGGCACACCGGCGTGCACCATCGACCAGGGCATATGCGTGCTCACGGGAGCCCCCGTGGTGCAGCATGCGCCCGCCGTGCTGTCGTCGCGGCAGCCGAACCGCCGGCGCACCCGCCGCCGCGGCACCGTCTACACGCAGGAGCAGTCGGCGCGTGCGTTTGTGTACGACCTGCTGTTCTCCAGGAAGCGCCTGGTGTACGAGGCCGGCCGGCGCACCTCGGTGATTGACCTCTCGCGCCGCGTGGTCCAGCGCTACGTGCGGCAGGCCATCCGCGACCGCAAGCCGCTGCACATGCAGGCCGTGGTCGACATACTGCAGTGCCACCGCGACCGCCTGCGGCCCATGACGTACGTGCGCACCATCGCCACGCCCGAAAATCGCAAGGAGGTGTGCGTGCGCGTGGCGGGGCGCGTGACCAGCCTGTGGCACATGATCGCCGCCCACGTGACCAGCACCTACTCGTTCGAGACGGCGGTGACGGCCATCCTCTACATCATGCGGCGCGGCATGGCGTACGACGGCGTCATGGTGGTGCCCGAGGACGCCATGCTCCGCAGTGCGCTGCCCGACGCCCACGCCATACGGGAGTTCGGGATCCACCGGCGCCAGTTCACGCAGCTCAAGAACCAGGTCAGCGAGGCCATCATCCACATTGTTGACACGGGCGTGCACACCGCCGTCGAGATAGCCGACTGCTATTCAAACGCGTCATAAATTATTTTTCATGTGGAACGACGAGTGTACCAGCAGCAGCGACGACGAGCGGGACCCGGTGGGCACGGTGGTGATCCGCGCCGAGCCGGAGGGCCTGTGCCGCCCGTACGACAAGCACCAGGGCTTCTTCCTGTACAACCTGGCCAAGCTGCTCGACGACGCCGAGGAGCTGGACGTGGAGTTTGCCATCAAGTGGCTGCCGGGGCGGAAAAACGCGCTGGCGATCAACTGGGCCGCGTTCGTCGAGCACTACGACCACATCAAGGACGTGCTGGTGGCATACAAGATGACGCGCGAGAACAACCGGGTGCGGTCGGCGCGGGCGAGCTGGAACAGAAAGCTGAGAGAATGGGAGTTTACTATGACGAGTGGGCCTACTACAATGTGGACTACCTATACATACAAGAACGACATGTTCCATCCGCGGTGCGACTACCTGCAGCTGCCCGTGTCCAGGCGCTAACAGTCCAGGTTCAGGCTGTTCTTCAGCATCGACGCGCGCTCGTGGAGCTGGGTGGGCTGGAGGCCCATCTTGAGAGTTCCGGCCGGTGTTTCATATGTCTTCACACCAACAGAAGGTCTAGGGTAGAGCCAAAAGTAGCACCCCACCACCTGAAAAGCGCCAACCATTACAAATATAAAACCACGTGCAAACAGCTCGAATGAGCCCTCGCTGTCAGTGTAGGCAACATCGCTCAGTGCCCACGCATGTGCACCGTTGATCAGGATTGCGAGTCCAACGGTGTGGCTCATAATTACGTGGCCGTATGCGTGCGCCTTTCCGTCATCATCAAGTAAGTTTACGTTCTCGGAGTACCGTGCGCTGCCGTATACAGCATTCATAAGTACCCACACAAGCACAATAATGGCAAGGAAAAGCTGGTACTGACCCAGGGTAAGCCATGCACTGCTTACCATGAGGCAGTTAAACACGGCAAACAACATTGCCAATACGGTATACCCCATCAAAATTTTCTTCGTGCTTGTAAAGTAGTAAAGTGCAATAATCAACGGAACAGAAACGCCCACAATCAGCAGAAGAGAGATTGTCAGGATGAGCCCCTTGCCTGTCCATTTTGCAATAAGGTCTTCGAAGTTAGCAATGTAATCGTTAATTTTGTCGGCAGTCGCAATGTCAACCCCGTGATATGTGAGTTTACCTGGCACTGCTGCCGTTCCAGATGTTGCGTCTGCTGCTTCATGCCTAGTCAGCTTTGCGTCTTCGTACGTCACGCGGCACGTTTTACCGCTTTCCATTGCATTCTTGTCTGCGCAATTGTTTGCTTTCCTGCACGTTTCTGACTCTGCGTTGAAAAAACCGATGCACGCGTAGCTTGGTCCGAATTTGACATGAATGGGGGCTGTAGTTTCCGCAGTTGCTGCAGTATAAGTGCATCCAGATTCAGCTTCACATGCAGCATTAGTACTTAGACTGGTCACGGCCTCGCACGCAGTTGAGCCAGTGCACGTTGCGGCGACCGCAGGCACTGTCGCCGTAAGTCCGCTATTGCCTTCAACAAGCAAGTTAAACTGGTTCAGGTATACCGAGGCAATTACCATTGCAGAGAACGCAAATCCAGACAGTATTAGCGCATTCAACGTATTGGCTTTAGCCATCTTATCACCCCCGCCCCCAGTGGATATAAGTAGTGCAAAACCGTTGCTTTATGTTGGCGGTGGTATTTAAGCACCATGGTGCCCGCTGCGAATGGTGCACGCGGACCTGAGCCACCTGTCGTACAACGACAACATTGTGCACGTCAGCAGCGACAAGGGCTGCCATGTGTTTCGTTGTCCCCGCAACGGCATGCGCATCGCGTACATCCCGCACGACCAGGCGAGCAAGATGGTGGTCAAGCGTCTGATGGAGTCGGGATCGCAGCTCGAGAACATCCACCAGCTGGGCGGTGCCCACGCGCTGGAGCACTTCATGTACAAGGACGGCGAGGCCTTCAGCCGCTTCAACGGGGCCGACCTGAACGCGTGGACCACCACCAAGTACATTGGCACCCACTTTGCCGGCCCCAACCACATGCTGGATCGGTACCTGGACCACCAGCACGAGACCATGCAGGGCATGCACGTGGGCAACATCACGCAGGAGGCATTCGACAGTGAAATCAACAACATCATCGACGAGATGAAGCGCAACCAGGCACCCAGTGCGTGCGTGCGCCGCCTGTTTGAGGACGTGAACCACGCGGTGCTGGCGCAGGGCAACACGACGCCCACCATTGGGCTGGAGAGCACTCTGCGCGGCCTGAGCCTGCAGGGCATCAAAGACATGCAGAAGGCGCTGATGGGCCCGAGCCGCAACTTCATGACCATCGTGGGATCACTGCCCGAGGGCACCAGCATGCAGGACCTGGTAGACAAACTCGGCGATACCTTTGGCACCCTCGAGAAGAACGAGTACCTGCAGGCCATGCCCAAGCCGCACCTGCGCCAGAACAGCGGCATCCGCATGCACGAGATACGGCAGGCCGGTGGATCGACCATGCTGGCCATGGGCTGGCCGTCTCCCGCGTACTGCAAGGACAGCGACGTGCTCAAGGTGATCAGCTCGATGGTCTCGGCCCCCGACGGCGCCAACAGCCTGAGCAAGCCCTTCCAGGACGCGGGCGTGTTCTACCAGAGCAACATGGAGGCCAACGCGTACACCCGGCCCGACGCCACCGTGTTCTTGGCGGCCATACCCGCTTCTACACAAAACGAGACGCAGCAGATGATGCGCGCGCAGGCTGCCTCCTTCAACCTGTTTGGCCAGCAGCTCCCGCAGTTCAACGACGGGGCCATGCTCAAGCAGACGCTGAAGCGCATGCGCAACGAGTACCGGCTGCAGACCACCGGCGACGCCATGCAGGTCGCCGACAGCGCGCTGGAGGGCATCCAGGCCAACAACCAGCCGTCTCTGTCGTGGCACTACAACGACCGCTTCGCCGACAATGCCATCACGTGCGCCGACGTGCGGCGGGTGGCGCAGCAGTACCTGAACGAGAACGACCTGATCGTGGTGCGTCACCTGCAGAACACGCTGGGTCCGCGCGGCCACCTGGCTCTCTCGCCCACGCTCAAGATGGACGCCGACAATGTCGCGGTGGTGCCGATTGGCGAGGGTGTTGCCTTCTCCCCCGACCAGGTGAGGGCCACTGCCTACGGCGCGACCATGACCGAGCGCGTGCACCCCCACAGCCGCAGCAACGTGATCCTGTCGTACAATGCGCCGAACCTGCACCGCATGTGGGGCCCGGCCAACGTGCTGGCCAACATGCTGAACAAGCACAACCCCGACTCGGCGGCCATGATGGCTCGCGACATGACGTGCAAGTGGTCCGCCAAGCACAACAGCCTGGTGTGCAACATGGAGTGCAACGCCGACGACCTGCAGAGTGCCGTGTCGCGCCTAAAGTCCTCCATCGACAACTTCCGCGTCGACCCGCGGAAGTGTGTGGTCGAGGCGCAGCAGCTGGCGGCGGTGTCCAACAGCATCAAGTTCGACGCGCAGCAGCTGTCCAAGCAGGCGCTGATGAACAGCATGTACGAGTCCGACGACCCCAACTACCTGCTGACCCAGGGGGAGCGGCTGCACAACCTGCGCCAGAGCAACGGCCGCTCGGTGCACCGGCTTCTCAGTGCGCTGAGGAACCGCGGGGCCCGCGTGGGTCTAGTGAACGTGGCCGATCCGTCGGTGGTCACGAACACGTTTGCGTTGGCCAGAGACACCGAGCCCCTGGCCTTCAAGCCCGCCGCCTTCAAGAGCGACTCGGTGATGATCCCGGTCCAGAACACCCCCAGCTGCAACGTGCAGTTTGGCCAGCCCATAGCCCACGTGGCTCCGGACGACGCCAAGTCCATCGCCATGCTGGAGCTCGCAACCATGACCCTGGGCAACTCGTTCAACGGGCGTCTCATGAGCGAGGTGCGCGACAAGATGGGCCTCACGTACGGCATTGGCGCCCAGGTGATCAGCAACGGCTCCTTTCCATCCCTGTGCGTCAGCGGCACCTTCAACAAGAATGTGCTCCAGCGCGGCATTGATGCGACCAACAACATCCTGTCGGAGTTTTCGTCGGGCAAGATCAGCGACCAGGAGATCGAGACCGCGCGCGAGTCGATGTTGAACATGATCGAGGCGAACGGCATGAACAAGTCGTACGTGCTCCGGCGCCTGGTGGACCAGCTCCAGCCGCACGTGGCCCCCGACCAGGCGCTGCGGTGGCACACGATTGAGAACGTCAGCAACGACGACGTGCGCCAGTTCGTGACATCGACGCTCAAGCCGGGCGGGTTCAAGTGCACCGTGTCGGGGACTTGCACATAAATCAAATGCGTATGCCGCGTAGCAGAGTAGCCTCATTGCTACTAGCCTCATTGCCACTAGCCTTTTTCATACTGGCTGTGTTTGACCCTTGCTGAGAGTGAGGGGCACGGATTGTTGTTCGTAGCTGGCTAATAAAGCATGTCCAAGCAAGAAAAACAACAAGCGATATGGCATGCCAATACCATTCAAGTCCGGTGCCCGTGCTGTTCAATGCAAACTCAAAGTCAGCGGCCCCCCATGTGGCACCACCGTGAATCATGACACCAAGAGCGACCGCGGCAAAGCGCATTGACCAGTTTCCGTCAATGCAAACAAACACTGCAAAGAAAAACCATGCAATCAGGCCATGGTGAAAGTGGTAATACACATCTGGCCCGTTATCTGCAGCAAACACGTTGACAATGCATATAAGCGCCACTCCGCATGCCCATGCAACCAAGGTATTGTCTGGTGCTCTTGCGTGTTGTATGTCTGGTGCTTTTGCGTGTTGTATGTCTGGTGCTCTTGCGTGTTGTATGTCTGGTGCTCTTGCGTGTTGTATACTGTAAAGCAACGCCAGACCCACAGCGCCTCCAGCTACCCACAGTATTGCAATCTCGGTATTTGTTAGGCTTGTACTCAAGGTGTTAAGCGAAAACGTAAAGTTTTTGTTTAGTGCGCTGTATACTACGGAGGTAACGCTCAGAATTATGTAGTATTGCAGTTGTCCCCAGTCCGCGTCTGACTTACCCAGAGTATGAGTCGTCACCTGGGCAAGCAATCCGAGTAGCACAATTGCTTCGGCGAGCTTCGCGCCTGAGAGTTTGTCGTTGTCGAGTACTTCGCTCACAATCTGTTGGACCAACACACCATACACAACCAGTGTCCATATACGAACGCCGTGGCTGCCAGTCGGCCCAAAAGCTTTCCAGTCAATCATCAATGAGCTTCTATGTCAAGAGTATATAGTATTCAAATGCCCCCTCGTAAGTTATGCACCACACACGGTTCGTAAGACCGCCATTGCGTCCCTGAGGGGTACATATCTTTGCACAGGGCCGATGCGGCAACATAGCACCATGGTGCTTGGTCACCTGTATCCCACTTTGCGCACTCCATTCCACGTGGCTGGCCGCCCAGGCAGGTACACCGCATGTATCCAAACACACCAAAGCCATGCACACTCTGGCACAGCAATGCAACGCATGCGGATATCACAGTAAACACACGCATCCTTTAATTTGTATTCAGGCATTCGATGGTTCTATTGGCATCCAGTGTTTGCACAAGGGCGCAATTGCCGCCACCAATCTGGATTCAGTCAAGTCGCGCATTTCTGAATGCGAGTTGACGTCCTGTTTGCCAACATGGGTGACATGCCTTGAGAAATGGATGTCTTCGCGATATAACTTCAGTGAAGCTTGTCACACGGTGAGTTTATGTCCCAGCTTTCGCATCAGGCACTGTTTGTTAATGAGATAGGCGCTGTACATGGGTATAAAGTTGCACGTGCACGCTGTTTGATGAACCACTGCCTGAATCGCTGGGACATGGTGTTCCCCGCCGCCCATCGCCACCACATCCGCGCCGACGGCAACTGCCAGTTCCGGTCGTTGTCGTGGGCCATGTACGGCACGGACGAGCGTCACGACACCGTGCGGCGGACCGTGTGCAATTACATTGAGCAAAACCCAGACAAGTACAAGGATTGCATGGAATGCACGCCGCGGGAGTACGTGGGCCAGATGCAGCGCGACGGGACCTACGGCGACCACATCACCGTGCAGGCCTTCTGTGACGCCTTCCACACGAACGTCGCGGTGGTGGACGATCGTGACCAGGTGACTTTGCTCAACGGTCACAAGGCAGAGGCCGACAAGTACAAGGTGCTGCTGTACGAGGGTGGCATCCACTACAACGGCGTAAGCCCGAGCCACGCGGCCCCCACGTCGTACATGCTGAACAAGATCCGGCCCGGGCTCAACATTGAGAACACGTACCGGTTCGATGCCGAATGATGTCCGCTCTGGCGGCTGCGAGTTCCCGCTGTGCCGGTGCACCTGCGCCCACACGGACAGCCGGTCGGCGTGCCCGGAGTGTGGCCACGCCGCTGTTTGGCACCGACCAGAGGCCCCGACACGCCCGCCCACGCCTCGCCCGCAGCGTCAGCCGCCTCCCGCGCCCCCGCCAACGCCCGCCTCCGATGCGCTCGTGCGCGAGTACGAGGCCCGCATGCGCTGCGTGGTGTGCATGGAGAGACCCAACGACACCGTGCTGCTCCCTTGTGCTCACACGCGCATCTGCAGGCACTGCTCGTCCAGGGTCATGTCCTGCCCCCTGTGCAGAGAGGCTATCGTAGATCGCGTGCATTATCAGCCTATATAAAGCCAGTTTATTGGTAACACGATGCAGGAATTTCAGGCGTCCATCTATTGGACGATAACGGCCGTGAGCTGCTTGTTCTTGTTGGTGCTGCTTGCCAGATTGCTGTATGTCAGGTCGAAGGAAGTAAGGGACATATTTACATGGTTGCAGGACCACAAGCCAGGTCGTATAGCGGCAATTCTGTTGGCTTTTGGCTTCATCACGTGGTCACTGGTTGCCGCATTTCTTGATGGTGAAGATAAGATATTTTCAATATGTGCTGCTGTGGTTGCAGGATTGGTTCTGGTGTATCTGCTGTTCAAAAAGGAGCAGGGCTCGCCACCACTCGCGCAACGGGCAGTGGAGTGGCTTGATACTGGCACCTCAGGATTGATCTTCTTGTCGCTCTTTGTGGCGACCGCCGCGCTGCTGGTGCCCATCATCTGGGAGACCCAGACCGCGCTGTTGTGCAAGAACGGTGGGTACATGGACGCGCTGTACAAGAAGTGTTACTGTCCCGCCGCTTGGTACGACGATGGCATTGACTGCAGCCGCAGCCAGGTAAACCCAACACGTGGTTATATTGTGCAAGACAGCACGGCACGGTACGGTAGCCAAGTGGTGTGTTACGACAAGTATCACGGTGGTGCATGCGACCTGTGCCACGCCAACATGAGCACGGGCGGGGTCGGCTGCAACGGCGACTGCGACCCGGATTACTACAGGGACAAGTGCGACTACTTTTGCACCCGCAACAGCACGTGCAGCGGACACGGGTCGTGCACGCAGCCCATGGGATACTGCGAGTGTGACCACGGTTACTTCGGGCTCGATTGTTCGCAGCAGTGTCCGCGCACCGCCGACGGGAAAGTGTGCAACGACCGTGGCACTTGCATTCAGTGCACTGGTGGCGAGTGCCCGCGTGACCCCGGCAGCTGCAATTGTGACAAGAGTTACGTCGGCAAGGCCTGCGAGGGGCACGACCTTTGCGCAAACGGCACGCACGAACCCCTGCCGCACTACCGCCCAGGTCAGCCTGTAGTGGCAATGGACCTGCTGTGTGCATCTTGCCATCCAGGGTTTACCGTGTCCCTGGACGGCCACTGCGTCAAGTGTCCCGACGGCTGTAACCAGTGCAGAATCAACTACGACGAGCGGTGCCCTAAGCCCACGTGCTGCACCGGCGTGCCGGTGAACGACAGCCTGATTGGCTGCGCGGCGCTGTGTCCCCAATCCGTGGACGGCAGCTTCACCGTGCCGCCTGGGTGCGTCGACGGAAACTGTATCAATGGCCGGTGCTCGTCGGTCGAGGGGGTGTGCAACTGCTTTGCCAATTTCGACAACGCGGCCACGCACCACATCAACGGCACGATCGACCCTGCGTACTTTATTGACACCGAAAACTCTGGGCGATACGGCTGTGTGCACTGCAACAAAGACTACTTCCCGCCGCCTCTAGTGTCTGACTTTATGCTGATCAACGACGACCTGGCTTGCAGCGTGCGGTGCGACGAAACCACGTGCAACGGGCACGGCGTGTGCGACGACTCAATCGAGTGTTGCAACGGCCGCGGCCACACCTGCCCGGTGGACGACGATGGCACGACCTGCAAGAAGTGCATCTGCGACCTGTACCACATGACGGGCGAGGACGGAGCCGAGTGCATGACATGCGACATCAACCACAAGGGTCGCAACGAGGGCGAGTGCGACGTGTACTGCAATGACGATTTTACTTGCGGTGCCCTCGAGGGGCGCGGGCGTTGCATACGGCCTCACGACTCCGTCGATGGGTTCCTGATCACACAGGAGTTTCCGTGCCGTTGCGTCAAGTCGGATGGGTCTGAAAGCGGATACGATCGGCTGAGCAACTGTACCGGGTTCTGCAACAAGCAGCAAGACGACAGCCTCATGTGCAGCGGGCATGGCGCGTGCGATCGCGACGGCGTCTGCATCTGCGACGACAACTACTTTGGCAATGTGTGCGAGTTCACGGCGCACCTGGACGAGGAGCAGTTTTGGTACACAAACCCGGAAGGCGGCGAGCCGTTGTCGGTGACGTGCAGCGGCCAGCCGGTTGTGGCGGCCATGCAATACAGGCACAACGGCGTGGAGTACAACACGGTTGCATGCGCGGAAGACGCCGACTGCTGCAAGGGTTGTTCGGCGGACGAGCGCGCGACTGCGCGGATCTACTGCTACCTCAAGCAGAACACAACCGTCACGCGCATCATGGGAGCCACCAGTCCGGACGGCACGTTTGATGACCGCGACAACAACGGCCAGCTGACAACATCCGAGTTTACTGGCGTGTGCAAGCGCGTCAAGTGCGACTGCGAGGCAAACTTTATGTCCCGAGGCGGACCCGGGTGCCAGCTGCAAGGGTGCCCGACGCACACGTGGGTGTACTCCACCGGCGAGTTCAGCAGCGAGCAAAAGGTGAGCGTCTGCGGACAGGACCCACCGCTGGGGACCAACATGCACTGCGCCCGAGGCAACTGCACGGCGGTGGATTCTACGGCCGGCATGTCTCCTGACAACCCGGCCAGCAGCGCCTCGGCCTACCCACTGGGCAAGTGCGAGTGCTACACGGCAGTCGATACTGTGTGCAAGGCGAACTTCTGGGGAAAGCCCGAGTACGCAAGCGAGTGCTGTGGCAAGTCGAGCACGAGGTACTTGGGCGAGACGTGCAGCGACCGCTGCCTGTGCGACGATCCGTACTTTGGCACGTGCGGCTCGGACTACCTCGTGTCGGGCGCCTCGTGCCAGTGCCGCCGTGGCTACCGGGAGAACGGGTACACCAGCACGCTGTTCACGGGGCCCACGTGCGGCAAGGTGTGTCCGGGCATTATCAATGTTGAGACGGGTGAGGCCGTGACCGACATTCTCCCGTCCAGCAACGGTGGGTCCACGGACCGGTGTCCAAACTACACGGACACATTTGCTGCTGTGGCGCCTGGCTGCTTCGATAACCTTGCCCCGTGCAACAACCAGGGGGAATGCGTAAACTTTGGCTGCACGTGCTACGGGCTCTCAGACGCATTCGTGAGGCAGCTGCTGGTGGCGTGCACTCACCACAAGCACGACGACTCCGTGGACAACTGCGCATTTTTGCAGAGGACCAGCGACGACACCACAGATCCGGTGTACCAGCTGTCGGCTGGGCCAGAGTGCGCGAGCAGGTGCCCGACGTCGGCCACCGACGAGCAGGTGCAGGAGGCCGTGGATTTTTACAGGGAGCACCGCGTCGGCTTCTTTACGAATGTGTACTCTCCCGCCGTCCAATTCGAGCTGTACCAGCAGCAGCTGGACCACACTCGCGAGTTCATCGAGTTGTACCACACGTCGGTGTGCAGCGGGCACGGCACCTGTGGGGCGGATGCGACGTGCACGTGCGCCAGCGACTACGCGGGGGCGGACTGCAGCGGTTCGTGTCCGACCGCAACAGAGATCATCGACTACTTTGGCAACCAGAGCTCGGACGCCCTGCTGCTGCGCCTGGAGTCGTTCCACATCGGCAGGTGCGGCGTGCACGCGCAGTGCCTGGAGCTGGAGGACTCGGTGATCTGCGCGTGCAAAAACGACGCGTTTCAGCGGCCGGCAGACGGCGTGGCACGGCAGCACCTGCTGTCCATCTGCCAAAGCAGCACGGACGATCCCTCGAAATGCCCGGCCGCCGTGGACACGGCATTGGAGATCTACAGCATCATTTTTAACGGCGAGTGCGCGGACTGCAAGCCCGGCCTGTTTACCGCCACCCCCGCCGAAGACTTTGTGTGGGCCGACATGCCGCAGGCCGTGGAGTGGCAGCTCAAGCGCACGTGCGACGCGAACATCTCGGACGTTGCCTGCTGCCTGCAGAACCAGACGGATTGGGAGGCGTACGGTACACTTGGGCCTGGTCACTACGGTGGCTGCACGCAGTGTCACGGGCTGATGGGCGGACGGGTGTGCGACACGTGCAAGTACGGCTTGCTGCTGGATCCATCACCGGACACTCCGTGCGAATCAAAGTGCGTCAAGTGCCAGGGACCAGGGCACCGCGTGTTTCCCTACAGTGTATCGGAACTTCCCGACGAGAGCGAGCCACACATCAACGCGTGCGGGGAGTGCATCACGGGTGTGAATGGGTTGCCGTGCAGTGGCAGAGGTGCATGTATAGGTGAAGCGGCATCCTACAGTGGACAAGGCGGTAAGTTCCAAAACCTGACGGTGAGTGGTCAATATGATTTTACTACATGTCATTGTGATACAGCTACAGATGGGCCGTCGTGCAGTGATGACACAAGCGGTGCGGAGTGCAAAAACGCACAGTGCTCTGCGTGCAACAACCCCAGCCTTGACCCCTCCAAGCAGTGCGGCGAGTATTTTGACGAGGTGGTCGACGAGCGCAGGTGGCGTGTGTGCATGTGCATGCACAAGAACGCGGGCAACGACCCGCAAGCAGCAGGGAATGCATGCAGCCACTTGCTACATAATGTGACCCTGCAGGAGGATGGCTGGGACACCATGTGCGAACTCAAGATCACGTATGTGCCGCCTCCACCCGCGTGATCGTCTGCGTGAGCATCTCGTTCTTGTGCATCGCCGCGTAGAGCCGGGACCTGCGATCGGTGCGCGTGTTGGTCACGTGCCTGAGGCTTTCGCGCAGCAATCGCGTGGGGGCCCTGTTTGCCAGGTCTAGCACAACATCGTTGTTCATGTAATACACCATGTCGTACACGTATGCCATCCATGCACGCCACCTGGACACCGCCAGCGCCACGCGCGTGCGGCGATCGGCGGGATCCATGCGCGTGGCGGTCACGATCTTGGTGCCGATGCGCGGCACGCGAACCGTGACAGAGTTTCCGGGCTCCATGCGCGTGTGGACCGCAAAGTGGTACTCCTGGCCGACGCATACCTCGTGGCGCCACGTTGTCTGGTTGTCGCACGAAGCGTTGACCACGGGCAGCAGGTACCCGTTGTCGGCCACGGTCAGGTACTTGCCGTGCCACCGCACGCCGGCGGCGGACGCGTACTCGGTGTCGCGGTGATCGACAAAGCGCCGGACGGCATACCCGCGCCGCGGCCCCAGCGGCTCGAGCGCGTGCTCGTTCACCACGAGGGTGTGGTCGTTGACGAGCGAGGCCGCGGGCAGCTGGCACGTCACCAGCGCGGGCCTGAGCGCAGACGTGGTCTCGACGTGCACGTGGATGGACGTGGACGCGACCGTCTGCGAGCGCAGCATCAGCCTGGTGAGCGTGGCGCCCAGATCGGCGGTGCGGTCGCAGTACACGAACGTGTCGGCAATGCGATCGAGCACCGGCGCGGTGGGGCCCAAGCCGACAATCGCCAGGTGCACGGACGGTGCGTCGGGCAGCAGGGGCACGATGCGGTCCTGGATGGTGGTGTCGTTCATCTCCACGCCACCGCTGCCAAAGGTGGTCGCGTCGTTGAACTCGCCGTCGGTCACGAACAGCACAAAAGTGCTGGCGGTGCCGGCGTGCCGCAGGGTTGCGAGCAGCGCGTTGAATCCGTCCGTGCCCCCTCCGTGCTCGTCCGAGGACATGCGCTCCTGCGTGCGCGCGGCCACGTCCGTGTAGTTGTTGATCATGACGTCGGGCGCGTGGCAGGAAGCGCTGGTGTCGAAGGTCACGAGCTGGAAGCTGGCGCCCGGTGGCACCGCCGACACGATCGATGGCACGAGCGCGCGCAGGCGTGCAAGGTGGGATACGCCGCGAGACCCCTGCACTCGCATGCTGCTCGAGCAGTCGACAACCAGCATGTACTTGTCGTACTGTTGCACCAGCCGCTCGTCGATGACGCGCACCTTGAGCAGCGCCTCGTCGTCCGTGACTTGAACCAGCTCGAGCTGCATGGGCTCCACGCACGCCCTGGCTTCGTCCATGGTGGCACCTGTCTTGGCGGCGAAGTAGGCCACCACCTGATCGTAGGTGCAGCACCCGCGCGACTGGGCCTCGGCAACAATCGCGGACGTTTGCATGTCCATGTGTATAAAACGGCGCGAGTACCTCGGCGATGCCTCGAACCAAGAGCAAGGTGCGCGTGGAGCCAGACTCGCGCGTGTGGATGTTGGAACACAAGGTGGCCGACATTGTGGTCAGGAATCGCGTGCGCGATCCCGGCATGCGCACCTACATGTACCAGTGCGCCACCAACGAGGGGGACGTGGGCTTTCCCGTGGAACTCAACGTGCTCTCCAAGTACACGGGGTACTTCCGCATCGTCTGCGGCTCACGCAAACTCTGGGTGCACGACTCGGAGGTTATCAGGGTATAAATGCAGGCAGTACGCCGGCGTGACATGGACAAGAGCATCCTGCGCATACGCAAAAAGTTCCCCAACAAGCTGCCGTGCGTGGTAGAATTCGAGGGCAACAGGCTCAAGTTCATCGTGCCGAAGGACCTGAGCGTGTCGGAGCTCATGGTGCACGTACGCAACCAGATCGAGGCCAAGAAGCTCTGCGACAAGAGCCGATCCAGTGCATTCTTTCTGATGCGCGGGGCGACCATGATGCAGGGCACGATGACCATGCAGGAGGCAGTGGGGGGCGATCACGACGCCGTGCTAACGTGCAGCCGCGAGAACGTGTTTGGGTAGAGAACTACGTATGCGCATGGCCCCCGCCACCACCCGCGCCGTCTCCTCCGGGGTCTCGATGCGCACGTCCAGCGTGGCAATCACGCGCGCCAGAGCATCGGGCTCGTCGGGGAACCTGTGGAGCCGCAGGATCGCAGCCGCCACGCACGGCAGGTACGTGTCGTCGTGAATGATCAGGTCCCACACCGCCAGCAGGTCACGCCTGTGCACGAATGTCTGCGAGAACATAATAAAGCACCACCGCACCAGAATCATGTCCTCCAGCAGCTCCGCGTGCTTGGCGCGCATGTCGGGATCCGCAAACTGCATCGCGTGCAACACCAGCGGATGTTTAGAGCCCATGCTCTTGCCCAGCGGGCCGTACGGGCGCGTCAGCCGAACCAGGTGCACGAAGGACCAGTAGAGCAGTGGCTCGTCGTTGCCGAACACCCACGCCAGCCCCTGCAAGAAGTACAGAAAGCCCTGGGTGTAGCCCTCGGCCCCCACCTGCGCCGCGAACCTGGCCGTCAGCCTGACCGCGTCGACACCGCTGCACGCAATCCCGGGCATGCGCAAAAAGTCGCGGTTCAGCGTGTGCAGCTGGTCCTTCCACGCCTCCGATGCCAGGAACCGCTTGGGCACGCGCGGAAGCACGCTGGGAGATGAAGATAGATGCATATCCCGGTACCACTGGATGCGGCGCAGCATGCCATCGCTCCAGAGGGGGCGAGTATTAATATGCACAAGCCGGTGGTCGACATGGATCACGAGCACCACCGCGACGCCATTCTCACCAACGCCGTCAGGGTCTTCTGCACCTTTGTGCAAAACGACGTGCAGCGCATGGCCATGGCGGGCATCGAGGGCAGCGACAAGGACATGCTCGCTGCCGCCGTCAAGCACCAGATGCTCAGGGGCACGGGCGACACCATCAGCCGCATCGTGGACCAGGTCATGATGCACCCGACGCACATGCCCACATTCACCGACGCCAACGACCAGCAGATGCTCGCGTGCATCATGCAGGGCTACCAGCCCACGCTGCAGGCGCTGCGACAGGGCCCGTACGAGGCCAAGCGCTACAGGGACACGCACATGCTCGACAACATCATGCAGACCGCCGCCAACGCCGCGCAGACACAAGCCACCGAGGCGGCACTGGACAAGCTCACCAACGATGTGTACGAGTGCCTCGACGACTGGGACACGTTCGCGCCAGAGGGACCCTTCCAGGAGATTGTGCACGGCATGGTACTTAAAGCAGAAACCGGGGGTGGGTGATGGAGCAGACGCCGCCTGCGAAACTGCCCCAGGACCAGGGTGCCACTCCGCCGGTTCAACCAATTACAGGACTCGAAGCAGAAGCAGCCAAAAAAGCAGCAGCGGCAGTCGCTGCACCAGCCCCTGCACCAGCCCCTGCACCAGCCCCTGCACCACCGGCCCCCACAAAGCCCGATAAACCAACGCGTGCAACCCGTAATGAAGTATTACCAGCCCCTGCACCAGTCCAAACACGAGCCACTGCACCAGCCCCATCAAGTATGGAAAAAGAAAAAAGGAAGCTCATAGAAGAGCTGAGAGAGTTAACAAAGGACTTGCAAAACCGCCGCACACCATCGAGCGCCGCCGCCTCAACCGCTGCGCTAGTCACTGCAACCCAGATACAGTCATTGGTCGAGCGCATGCTGGACAGGCGAGACGAGCGGTTCACGGAGCTTATGAAGAAAATGGCTCCGCAGACACAGCCGGCCCAGGCGCAGCCACAGCCGCAGCCGACACCGGCGGTCGATCCGGTTAGCCTGGGTGCGTTGACAGAGGCAGTGAAACAGCTTTCTGACGAGATGAAGGGTGCCATTAACGCACTGGCCGGTACGCAACTGCAGGCAGCACAGGCCCAGGAAGCACAAGCCCAGGCAGCACAGGCACAAGCGGCACAAGCACGAGCGGATGCAGCACAGGCACAAGCCCAGGCGGCAGAGGCGCAGGCCCAGGCGGCACAAGCGGCACAAGCACGAGTGG
>MDTG01049310.1_pt1 | contig 37136 bp, 54 predicted proteins | sample 811421 | NCBI WGS metagenome assembly MDTG01 (sample SAMN05326645, study PRJNA326480) | marine metagenome | isolation source: seawater | place: Pacific Ocean: South East | collected 2011
AACAAATAACGATTCACTAAAGGTTGTACCTTCATCTTTCTTGAAATGCGTATTACCAATCAATGTACCTCTTGGATCTTGAGTAGCACCTAAATTGAAATAGAAATGCGGACGATCCAAAGCCTCTACCAATTTCTTAGCGGCCATCGTCTTACCACAACCGGCGGCTCCAGTCATCATAATGTTCTTACCACGCATAGCTGATCGAATCAAATACTTCCATTTAAGGTCTGGCATTACCAATGTCTTAGGACGAAGGTCTACAGACTCATTATGGATAAAATTCAATACTGGATCAGCATTGATCATTTCAGAAGCTTTAACTTCTGGTTCAGATGGAGTAGGATTCACATCTGAAAATTCACTTAATGGTTTTCTCATACATCGACCAGTTTCGGTATCATACTTAAGACATTGACCATTAGCTAATGCTAAATCAACCATGTCCTCTCTAACATAAATATCTGTTCTAACTGAATCTTCAACATCTCTTAACTCTGTAAATCCGTTAGAGTTTTTAACTGGCTTAAGGTAAACAAATTCTTTTTTCATCTTTGGTATTTAATTAATAATCTTTTTATCTTCTATATAAAAATAAGTAAAATAAGTCACGCTACCAAATCTTTTGGTAGCTTTTTTTCAACTATTTTACTTCCCAATATGGTACTAAATGAGGATCTGGTTGGTATCCTATTAACCCCATTGCCTGAGTCTTAACATATCCTTTATGGTGTAAATAATACATAGACTCATGTAATTGGAATCCAGGCATATTTACTATTGCTTTAATGGTTTCTTCTTTAATATCATCTATAGAAAACCCTTCACCATATCTGTAACCAGCTATCTCATGGGCCATATCACGGAGGCCATCTTCATCCATTGGTATTGCCATATTTGCATATGTCTTCTGGAATGCTGCTAATATTTGATCTTTAAGGTGTTCTTCGGTACGTTCATTATGATCATACATTTCCTTTGACCAAGGCTTAGTAATCTCAATTCCGTAAATAAATGTTTTTGGTTTTTGGTTCTTAGCTTTAAGCATATCTCTCTATCTTTTAATTAATTAATATAATTAAAGATAAGGAATATATTTCAATTAACCAAATCTTTTCCTAGGAAAGTTTTAACTTTGTTTGTCAATGTTACTACTTTTTTACACATGTCATACTCTTCTGTAGCTTCGAAGTATTCGCGGACGCGGTCTAAATTGGTAAGCCATTCTTTTGATTCTATACGTAGTTCATAATCATCGTTAAGATGTGCAATGACTGGATCTGGTTCATATGTTAACATGGCCATTTCAATTGCTTCCATCGTGCTTATATTGATTGCATGCGCATGTTCATACATTTGTTCAATAAATTCTTGTTCTGATTCAAATTGTATATTTGGTACCATTAATAATTGTTCCTCATTCGACCGCCTAATGGATTGCCTACCTCTTGGTAGTAACAATTGTAACATAGTAGTCTTAAGTTTTCTCTTTTATGATTAGTACGATCCCCATCTATCCAATCTAGCAATAAAGGTACTGTATAATCATTTACACGTCTTTCACAGTATCCGCAAGAGTCGCATTGCTCTTCCATAACAGCATTTTTAAGTAGACGTGGTTTCAATTTACTGTAAGGATAGTTAGGATATTTACCGTCTAGTATATCTAGTAAACCATAATGGCCACGCATGCGTGGCTTATGAGCACGTGATATTCCTTTACCAGCTTTATTCTTATGTAGTTCAAATAATGTTTTACCAGATTCTTCATCTTTATAAAGCTTTGCATACTTACGAAATGCTTCATATGATACTTTAAGGAAGCGAGCTGCCCCTGCACAGGATTGAGTGTTCTCCATTGCATACCGAATCTCAGATTCTGATATGTTCATTGGTGGCCGGCCTTCTCCTGCTTTGTAAGGCATATTATCCTTTTAAAAGAGCTTTAGTATCTATCGATTGGTTTCGAGCAGATGCATTTTTTTGTCGTTGTCCATCAAACTCCTTCTTCTGTACTTCTGATAACGAATCGTACCAACTTGCGAATCGACCACCAGGAATAGTTAAAAATTCGTCCCATAGATTACGTGGTTCATAATTTGGTTTAAATTCATAATTTGCTAATACCATTCCTAACAATGTAGATGCCTTTGGTTGAACTGATACATTGTTAGTTGCCATCGATTCATACCATTCATCCATTATCTGTGCTACATAATCTTTCTTGTCCATAACTTATTCCTTTATTTTTATAAATATACTTCTGCGCCATTCTCATCATCTTCGAATACTGATACGTATACACAGTCAAATTCTAGTAAGATTTCTCTAGCTAACATTTCACATGACTTGGCTCCAAATTCATGAGTTCTTGAATCTGCGTTATAATATTGATTACCTAAATATTCTAGAATATCTCGTTTAAACATTATAAACTCTACATCGCGGTCATCATGATGCACACGTTTCTTTGCAGTGATATACCATTTATGTCGATGCATATTTGATAAGAATCCTACTTCTGGAAATACTCCTTGAGCAGCTGGCCAATTATGTAGACCTTCTAACTCTAATTTTGCTATTACATTTGTTTTAAATACACTCATACTATCAATATATAAAATTTATTTCATGAATCCAAATGATTTTTAACTTTATTCCAATATGCAACTGTTGCTGGTTTGTAGATACCTTTTGGTCCACCATTCCAACATCTTGCAATTTCTTCAGGTGTTACTAAATTATAGTAATCTCGATAAATGTTAAACATTTCTATAGATCTTTGTCTACACCATCGGTCTTTGTATTCATATCTTTTTTCGGAACCTTGACGTTTAAGGATCCTATTAACATCTCGTACCATTGTGCGTCGTATTTGTAAAGCCCCAACAGCATCTTCTTCAACACAGTAAGCATCGTCATTTCCTCCACTTTCTATTTGTATTAATGCATTAATAATTCTATCATCTGGTTCTTGGTTAAAATGATATCTAGGACGTTCTAAATCATTTATGATTGATTTTAAACTATCCATTTGATATTGATAATATATCTTATCTCGTATAATTTGATTTTCTAAATCAAGTATTTGATCTTCATAACTTATTAATCCTAATGCTGCTGGGCATGCTAATAATATTGTGATCATACAAATTTTAATCTCGCAAGGTAACTTTTTCATTTTGTTCTAATATCTACGTTTAAACCTAATTTTTGTAACTGAGCATATTTAATGTACACATCATTTCCAAATCCAGAATAAAGTTCTGCTTCGCCGGCGTTATGTGTTATCATAGCCATCTGCTCTGCTAGTAATGAATTACAGTCTGGTAATACAGATTGCAGCGCATACATTACATTATCAAATGAATTGAAATCATCGTCTATTAAATACAAATATAATCGCTTTCTACGCTTCCTGCGTGTACTCCCAAATGATCCTGATGTCTCCATATGTTGTTGATGTAACCCAATCCATGTTAATGCTCCTGATGTTCTATTTTAACTATACCATATTCCTGATATTCGTTGATGAGCTCTTTTGTAACCTTTGTCCGATCCGCTATACCATACGCTTCTTTTGCTGCAATATTAACTCCTGCATCATCTTGTACATATACTATATACGAGTTTTGAGCCCCATCCTGGAAATCGTAAGTATCTGTAATCTTACTCACTATCTTCCATGACATGGATGAGCCTTTGTAATTTAGCACATTTTTCATATTCTTCTTTCTTTTCAAAATACGTTATCATATGATTCATAAAAGCAATTTTTTTAGATGTATCAAATGTCTGAGGCCATATATTAATGCTAGTAATAACATCATAGACTTCGTCGATTGTAAGATCTAAATAGTTTTCTGTCATTGTCATTGTTTCCATATTTGCTTATTTTATCTTAATATAAGAAATATATGTCACGTTACCAAATGTTTAATATGATTTGTTACCACTTTCTACAAGACCAATATCCTGCAGTTGTACGATCTTTTTTCTGGTCACACTTATGTCGTGCTCTAAATGATTTTCTGGCACCTGGATTATCTTTTTTGATAACCATACCTTTCTGGCCAAAGTTAACTTTTTTAACGTTACCTGTCTTAGGATCTTTAACATATACCTTAAACTTTTTAACATCGCCTTGCATAGGTTTACCTAACTTAACTTTACGTCCTTGGTACTCTGCTTCTTGGAATATTACAGGTTCATCATGTTCTAATATTTCTAATCCTAATGCTTCATTTCTAAATAACACAGTCTCTGATACTTTAACACATTTGTCTTTACCATCTTCGGTACCTGCATATCGGTATCCTTTCCAACATGCTTTACCATCAGCGCCTTTTACTTTTTCACCTAATATATCTTTTAGTTTCATTTTTTAGCTCCTGCAAATTTTTCTAGGCCAGCTATACCAAAACATCCTAACACTACAAGTGTGAATGAATCATATATGAATTCATTGATAATTAGATCTTTACCTACGTACCCGGTAACTAAGTCTAACACGGCGAATACTACCATTACTAGGAATGCAATAAAACCTACCACATTCTTTTCATTCCAATCGTTATTGTCTTTAAATATATTCCACATTACTTAGACTCCTCTGCTTCCATAGCCGTTTTTATAAGTGGCCACATCTTACTGAATACTTTCTCTGCATCACGTTTCTCCTTACCGGAAAGCATTTTTATTAATTTGTTTAACTGTATAAATGTTTGGTTTCCTTGAGCTGTTATAGGATGTCCATATCTATCTTCTTTAAGAATATCTTTTAATTTCATAGTCCCATACCTCTTCGGTTATACTTTGTTCTTTGATCCTTATCCACATACTCAACAGCATCATACGCGCCACAATGAGGACATCTAAGTTTATCTAATCTAGATGCTTCATTTATTTTCCATTCTTCTCCACATCCTTTATCAGAACATTTGTAAATGTATGTATGTCGTATGAATACTTTATGTGCCATTATCTTTGCATCTTTTTTCGATATATCTTATACAATCTAACTTCTACTTCTAACGCACTTACAATATCATCTAATAAATCATACCCACCTGATTGCATTGATGCTTCAACCCATTGTCTCAAATCATTTTTCATATCATCTGAGTCAGACCATTTCTGGTCAATGTTTGATTGTAATCGCATAGTTGAATAATCTTCACCTAGGTTAGATTGGTCTACTTCTCTCGAAGCTTGGGCATATTGAGCCTCTTTAAATTCTCGAGTCCATTTATGTGAATCAAATTGTGCCATTTCATTTTCCTTTTATATAAATATTAGAATGCTTCCATAACAATCTCGTCAATTGCATCTTGAACTTCTTTTCTTGTAGCTTCCATAGTCATCATAATATTGGCCTGGAATCGCTTAGCTTCCTCATTGTTATTGAAGATAACTAATGTAGGCACGACTACTATTTTATATTCACTAGCCCATCTTGAATCCGCAGTTATATCCACTCTTTGAGTTTCACAATCCGTTAGTTTGCTTAGCCATGTGACATCATTTGTTTTATTGAAACTAGCGTTAAATTCTACTACTACCATACCTTCTGGAAAGTCTTGGCTCAATGCAAACGTGGACACGAATAGCAATATTATTAGTAATAACTTTTTCATAATGATTCCTATTTTAAATTATCAATTTTATCTTCCATTCGAATCATCTGCTCTTTGATCTCCTTCACATCCTCTTGGGTGGTCATGATAGTTTGTCGTATCAATTGATCTTTCATATCATATTCCATACGAGTAATTTCTGGAGCAGATGGTAATGGAAGGGCTTTGGCTTCTTCAATATCTGCCTGTAATGCAAACCACATACCAACTACAGTTGCAATACCTACTGCAATACCTGCTAACGTCTTTATACTTATTTGAAACGACGTATCTTCATTTAATTCTTTAGCCATGATTATCTCCTAAAATATTACGTAATTGACACCTACGCTAAAGTTGTGCCAATCCCTGTTCCAGTATTTATTATATCTTCCTTCTACAAATACTCCTAAACTCTTATTAAATCTATACCCAAATATAAGTCCTGCGGAATAATCTAACCATTGACCATTATTATATTTATGATATGAATATTCGCTATCTGTATCAATATGATAAGGCATTACGTTACCCCATGAATGAAACCAGAAGTCTTTTGTAAAATGATAATAATCAAAACCTAACACAGCAGAATACTCTACTGTATTAGATAATGCATTTCTTTGATCTTCAACGTAATCGTTAATCACTTCTGGTACAACAACTTCTTCCCATACTTCTCGACTATTAGCAACCACATTACCATCCGGATCTAAATAAGTCCCATCTAATGTTATATTGTATCCCTCTTGAAGTGCCAGATATGTATAATGTAAACTTCCATTGGCCAACACCCAGTCTACCAGGGGGTCAAATCCATATGGTTCAGCAAGTCTTTGCACCGCCCCTATATTGAACGATAACTTACCTAATTCGCCTATTTGAAACCTGAATCTTTCAGAGGCTTCAAAGTATTTTATATCGGCAAATCCATCTTCCAAGTACTCAACCTTACTCACCCATTTATCTGCAACATACCTTACAAAGTGATGCTGATTGATATAATCTATACCTAATCGTCTCACAAAATCAGTTTCAAATAAATATTCAAAACCATCTACCCGGCCTAATGTTGCTGCATCTGAATAAGATCTTTCTGTACCATTGTAAAATGTATTTGCTCTGTTTTCGTATCCAAACCTTTTAATCTTTCTAATACCAATTGATACACTATAATCAAAAGGTGTTTCAATGACATCCTCTTCTAATGTTCCAGATGTAACCGACCATACTTGAGCATCTCCTAATGATGTACCACCATTAACTGCCGCATAAAATGTTGAATATTTAAATATATTCTTAACGCCTTGCGCATTACCTAGTAACGGTAAACATAAAAATAATACTAATAACTTTCTCATTGCTTAATTACCTTTTTATTGATTGATTTGCCATCATATGTTATAACAAAATTATATAAACCTGATGCCAATTGAGATACATCTAATTGATTTATTTTTGATTTTAATTGATCTTCTTTAACTCGTATTACAAGTTTACCAGTTATATCATATACATCTATACTTGCTTGAACATTTGTTGCAATGGTAATCATATCATTAGTTGGATTAGGATATATAATAATATCAGCTTGTTCTAACAATTCATCAATATCTAATCCATTTTGCTCTTGGCAATAATCATATAAGCCTTCACATTTGATATCCCATTCGAGATCACAACAAGAAGGATCGACATTTATTACCCATGCATAACAAGAATCATTTAACCAATATGGATCACCTGGTCCCATCCCTGCTCCACCACAACCTGCATCATATAGACAGCTACCATTATCTTGATTTGCTATAGGATCATAGTTATAAGCTTCACTATCCATACAACCTTCTAATACATCGACACAAGAAAAGTCTTCTGTGTTTGCTTCTGAATCATAATTTAATGCCGATGGATCAGTACAACCTAAAACAACATCAACGCATGAAAAGTCTTCTGTGTTAGCTAAAGGATCAAAATTAAATGCTGAAGGATCTGTACAGCCATATAATACTGGAATGCAAGATTCGTTATCTGTATTAGCTACTGGGTCATAATTAAATGCTGTTGTGTCAGTACAACCAAATATATAAGGAATGCAGTTATCACTTGGCATATTAGCTAATTCATTATAATTCCACATTGTTGGATCCATACAACCATAAACTTCAGGTATACATGATTCATCATCGACATTTGCATCTACATTATAATTAAATGCCATTGGATTTGTACAACCATAAATAGGATAAATACAATTATCATTATTTACATTTGCTGTAGGATCAAAATTTAAAGCCAATTCATCTATACATCCAAAATATAAACATGATTCATTATCATTTAAGTTAGCTAATGGCTGGTAATTCCATGCTTCTTCATCCGTACAGCCTATAATCCATGGTTGACAAGAACCATCATCAGTGTTAGCTGGGTTCATATAATTATACCCATAAAGAGAAGGATCGGTACATCCATACACTACTGGTTCACATGCTATAATATCTGGGTCATATGTGTTAGCTTCAGGATCATAATTAAACATTACAATGTCTGGATTAGATAAATTAGTAGGGTAAATACATCCATATACTATAGGCTCGCAAATATCACCACAATAAGGCATTGCTGAATAAACGTTCCAAAATGGTGGTTGGAATGGCTGTAATGCACCCGCTCCATTGCCTTCAAAAGGATTAACCCCTCCTGACAATAATTCAACTCCATCATCTCTTACAATTGTAAAAGAATTATGCATTGTTTGAAATAAAACTTCTTGAATTGGTTGCTGAGGAGCTTGTACTTGAAAATAATATACTTCAACAGACTTATCAGATTCTAATACTATGTCCCATGATTGTTCTTCTATGCCAGGCCCCAATGTATATATCCATTCTTGTTCTCCGTGGAATACAGCTAAATAAGAATCGCCCCAACCGTCAGATGCATCATCTTCAATTGTAATAGTGTAATTGCAAGGAGATATAAGTTCTAATGAATTAGCATTGGGATCATAATTAAATTGACTATCATCAGTACATCCATATATTTTTTCTGTTTGGCAATCTTCCAGAACATTGACATTAGCTGCTAAATCATATTCTAAGAAGTTATTATCCATACAACCATAGATAGGTGGTATTTCACAATAAGGTAACCAAATAGGACCTGAATAAGTAGCACTACCAAATCCTGCTTCTGGTAAAGTCCATACTGTGTCTAATCCATCACCACATGGTTCTGTATCTGCTAATATTACGAAATTACCATCTGTTCCACCATTATACAAAGATCCTTGCATTCCATCACCGTAGTCATCACTTAATATAAGTTCAACACCTGAAGTAGGAACACATAGTTCATATGGTATAGTTGTATTAGCTTGCGAATAATCATATTCTCCTCCTACAACATTGGCTACTGGTTGACCGTTACTAATATCTGTAAGTATCCATCCTGTTTCTCCTGGAAATTGATCCAATGTAATTTGAAGTATCATTTTTGCTTCACCATCAGAACATACTCCGTTAACACAAGAACCATTATCAGCTTCTGCTAAAGGATTATAATTAGGCGATCCCGGATCAGTACATCCAAATATAGGAAATTCACATGTAAAGTTTTCTACATTAGCTTCCGGATCGAAGTTTAATGCTGTATCATTTGTACAACCTTCTACAACTGGTAGGCATGAACCATCGTCTGTATTGGCAGTATCATTAAAATTAAAAGCAGAAGAGTCTGTACAACCTAAAATTTCTGCATTAGGATCGGGACAATCACCTTCATCCCAATTAAATTCTTCACAATCAAAATAAACAGGATTTCCTAGATAAGAATAAATTCCATTGTCACAATAACCATCACCAATCCAACTAGTAATATTAGTTACATCAGAACCATTACAATCAAGTAAAGGATATTGACAAGAATCATTATCAACATTTGCATTTTCATTATAATTTAATGCTAAACTATCTGTACAACCTTCTATGTCTACAGAACTACAGTCTCCCAATAAAAATGAACCTGCACCACCTTGTAAATCTCCTATGGCCCAAGAAATTTCTCCTGGGTAAGATCCGCCACCTACTTCAATATTATTACATTCATTTAAATTAACACATATTGTATCAACTGCTTCTGCTCCGCTTGCAAGTGTTATGGAATTATAACCTACTGTTAAAGTGTTACCGTTCCATCCATCGCCATATGAATCGTACATATTAACTACTAAATTGCTACAGTCTTGACCATAGATAGTAGTTGTAAATAATAATATAAATAATAAAAATAATTTTCTCATAATTCTATTCCAAAATTAAATAACATTAATCGGAATCGTTTGCAGCCATTACGGTCGCATGGACAATAGTATGACTCGAATAATGTAAATGTTCCTATTCGTATTGTTACATCATACCGCTCTTTCTTGTTACCATACTTCCAAGAATTAATAAAGTTCCAACTTCTTTTTTGAATAGATTTTTTGGCCTTTGCGGCAGTAACTGCTTTTTTATACTTACGCTTCTTTGCTACTTTCTTCACTTCTGATGCACTCTTTCTTACTTTTTTCTCTGCTGTTGCCATAACTTTTATCCTTTAAATATTTGTTTTTTACCACCAAAGTACTCATATGCATGGCCTTCGGCTTTTAATGTTTCATTTATATTATATTGTTTACCGGTTTCATCCTGTATAAAGATCTCTCCAAGTACTCTACCATACTTACCTACGCCATGAGACTTCAATCTAAAGTAACCTGATTTAGAACTAACCTTTTCTAATAGCTCTTTGTTACGTTCTTTGGCCGCCAAACCTTTGGCCTTCTCATCCAAATCTCTTGTTCTGCTTTCCCACGTGTCAATTCCCATATACCGGATTCGTTTCTTAACCCATATATCAAAACCAACATCAATAAGTGCATCGATAGTATCGCCGTCAACAACTCTTTCAAGTTTTGCTCTGTAAATATATTTGTCCATAACTAATTCCTTGTTTATTTATCATCAGGTTCATAATGATATTTTAATACTGCCTTTTTAACAGACTTACCTTTTGATGTACCATCTGCTAATAACTCTGATGGTACTATGTTGTCTGGAGTTCCATACCAATACTGTATTTCATATCCTTTACCATCTGTCCATTTAACAATTAACCCGCGTTCATCTTGTGCATCTGCTTTAAGAACTATTTCTTTTTTTGCTGGCAATACCATATCAATAGATTTCTTGCCACCTTTTTCAGAGTCACCTGTTTCTGGATCAAATATCTTTTTAGGAATTTCTTCAAACCCAGAACCTTTAAGTAAGTCCTTTAATTTAGGTATTTTGTATTTCAATGAATTTTTATTTAAATTTTCAGCCATTATATTTCTCCAATTGATCTAATGTTTTTGTTAACCCCATTCCAGGTTTAAATGTTGAGCCAGAATTGCCTACTGTGTATACTGCGGCCTTTCCCATTCCATTTGGTAAGTCTATTATCTTTTTAATAACACCTATAGAACCAAAATGTTCACAATTTGGATTGATATTTTTTACAATATCTCCGGTACCGAATGTATATTCTTGTATTGATTCTTCAACACCTATAGGTCGTTGTACACCTCTATCATTATGGTTCTTATCTAACCAAATTTGTAATTCTCTGTTCATTGAAAAATCATTTCCAAGCTCTTTACTACTTGCCTGACTCATTATGAATTTCTCAATATCTTTTAGAAAATTATCTTCTACTGTATCATCTACTATGTCTTGGATATCATCATCTACATCTAACTGTCCAATGAATCCACCATCTTTGGAGTTTGCATCAGGCTGGCTCATAGCTTTCTTAAGAAAGTCTAAACCATCTTTGGCAGTAAATATCCATTCTGCTGCAGTTCCGACCAAAGGTGCTAACGTTACCGCCTTTTTACCAACTGCCTTTGCTCCTTGTTTAATAGCAGCATTTCTTTTATCTTTCTTTATATTTTTAATACGAGTCTGTAAATCACCGTAAGTTTGAAGGTCACCCCAACCCCTTCCTTCTATCTCTTCTTCATCTTCACGGATGACACTATCATCGATTGGTAAAGCCTGTAATTCTTTTTTTTTGTCTTTAAGTGCCTTGGTTTCTAAATCATTTGCTTTTAATTTAGCTTTAAGAACATCTCTACTTATTTCAGACATTTGAATAGACTCTTCCTTCTTTGGTTCTTCTTCCTCTGGTTCTTCTTTTGCAGACTCTTCTTCACCGCCATCTGCTCCCATGGCTTTGTTGTATGTATCTAAATCTACCACATTGCCTCCTACAGATAATTGTAGTATCATACGATAATCAAATCGATGCATTTGACCATCTTCGTCCATTCCAAAACCTATTAAAGGATCTTGTATATCATCTGTACTGGTTATGGTAAGATATCTACCATTTACATATACTTTAATTGGAATTCGTGTTAATACAAATTGGCCTATAACCACATTACTAAATGCTTTGATTGGTTCCATACGTTAACCTTTTTCGATTTAATATAAATATGCAGTTGTAACTTATTTCCAGAGAATTTGAATAAGAACTAATGCCGTTGCTAATAATAAAGATACCATTGTTTTATGATTTATTCCTTCACCCATAATAGCTGAAGTACAAATACCAAAAACAAATACACCGGTTGCAAATCCTATGAACCGACCTGGCCATAATGAACCATCAAAATAAGTAACAATAAGTTCTGTGGCTTTGATAAACATGACAGAAATTGGGGTACTAAATAGTAAGGCCATTAAGAACGGGTGATCTTTTGCCCACTTCCAAAAGAATTGGCCATTTGTCTGGAACCAGATCATAACTTGACCTACAGTAAATAAAGCAATTGCATACAAAAAATGTTTCATCATATTTTTATTTTAATATAATGAAACATTTTCAATTATCCTAATAATTTATTAAGGTCTTTGGAATACAAATAAACTAGCTGATATACTACCATCCATTATAAATCCGGATGTCCAAGCTGATGAGCTAAATATCTGAGATCCGCTTAATGTATATAAGTCTCCGGATTGGCCTTGGCTGATACCGTTAAGGGGAGATGATCTATGTGGTATGCCGGCTAAGTTCGTCGCGCCTCCAACTACTAATCCATGGGTTGATATACCTGATGCTGTTACACCACCGGAGGCTGATATAGCAGAGGTTCCAATATTACCGACTGTTAATGTGTCACCGACTGTTAAATTATCCTCTATAAATGCATCATCTGTTGAATATAAATGCTCTGCTCTCACCGTCATCGAAGATGTTATATGACCAGAAACATATGTATGTCCTCCAACAATAAAAGGTTTTAAAAGTTGAACTGTATCACCAAGAACAATATAAGTAGTGGTACCTGTCGTGTTTTGTATATATTCAGTTCCTACTGCTTGCGTTCCATATACTCTTTGAGCAGTCACATTACCAGCTAATGTGATAGATCCGGTTAGGTCCAATGAACCTGATACTCCAATTGTTCCACCCACGCCGGCTAATGGAGTTAAATTGTTTACATTAAGATTACTCATATCGGTATTCCCGTTTTTCTATTTTATTATAAATATACATTTGTATCATTTAAACTACGTTTGTTTTTACTTTTTTTATGGCTCATCTGTCCATGGACCATTCATGTTTATAATACTCCAACTAGCTTCATTTTGACATGTTACATGTAAACGAGCATTACTCTGCATTGATTGTGATACTAGTTGGATACCTTTTCCATTTGTCCCAATATCTCCCGCAGAATTAAATATAAATTTTCCACTATCATTTGGAGTTACAAGTATAGTAGGTGCAAATGTTGTATGATTAGCATGTGCATATCGCTGTTTACTTCTAATATCAAATGACATTCCTACTGATGCAGAAGGTAATTCTAATCTTATTATCCCAGCTGGATTATCTAAATATCGACCATTAGCGGTTGGTAAACCATACCATGGATGACTAGGAGATATTGAAGGAGCAAACTCTACACCATATAATGGATTTGATCCACTACAAACAAGTACTTGTCTTCCCATTCCATGAGCTGCATTTGATAATGTTAATGATGCAGTTATTGGTATATCATTATCCCAACCAACTGAAATTTGATCAACAACTAATTCACCAGATCCAGAAGGACCAGAAATTTCTACAGTTGCCCCAGATGATGACTCTGATGATGATAAGTCTCCTACAAAGGTAGTAACCGAACTAATTGATGCTGATGGATCTGCGGATTCATTTCCTTCAAATACGTTTGATCCGTTAGTAAATACACTATCACCTGACTGAGTCAATTCTGAATTAATGACTGTGCTATCACCTGATAATGTTGTATCTCCAGTTACAGCTATATCTGTTACTGTACCACCTGTAAATTGTTGATTAGAATTAATTATTGTTACATTGGAACCGTTTGGTATTGTATAATTAATACCTTCATTAATTGTTATGGATAAATTTTCATCGGTGACATTTAAAGTGGTTACGCCGGCGCCAGCAATAGTATTTGTTGATATTATCTGAGTGAATGCTACACCACCTGTTCCTACCGTGGTATCAGGTCCTACAACAACTTCTTCTTCAAGTATTTCAACTCCTGTATCTCCTACATCTCCACCTGTAAATGTTTGATCTGTATTTATTATTGTTACATCGGCGCCTACCGATATCGTATAATTAATTCCGGATGCAATTGTATAACTAGGATTCTCATCTGATACATTAATGATAGTTGTTGTATTTGGTTGTATGGTAATGTCTTGAGATGTTTCTGCGGTATTACCAGTACCACCTACTGTACCTAATGCTCCGTATATTAAACTTGTACCAGGTGCAACACTCAATGCATTATCTGCTGTTATTATTCCGGTTGTTATTAGTCCATTATCAAGTATGAATCCATAGTTATCTTGATCAAACCCAGTGAATCCGTTTAAGAATGCTGACGTTTGAGTCACTCCATTAGTCTGCGTTGATATTGATCCAGTTAATTGCAGATCAATAGTTGCCTTAGGGCCTATAGATACTAAAAATGGATCGATATGAAGAGCTTCGTAATTGTCTCTAACAAATACATCTAAAGTTTCGCCTTTTTTCAGCGTACCGTATTTGGTCCTTTGCCGGCCGGCGGTTCTGTTCATGTCAATAAAGGTGGAAGAACTTTCAAATGCTCGTATACGTTTAACAGGTATACCAGTATCTGATTTTCTTCTTAATTCAAAGTCTTTTGATGCAGTTACATCTCCTTTCTTAAACTCTACTCCGTCAAATGAAAGTTTATCACCAGTTATTTCAATTGCCATGACTCATATCCTTTGTTATAAATATCTACGGAACAATTAAAGTTCCATTAGTATTATCAATATTTCCTTCATTAATTATAATTCCTTGCGATGCATTAATTGTACCATTATTTGTTATAACTGCATTGACTGTCACAACACCTTGTATTATCAAAGTTACGCCGGCGTTTATAGTTAACGGTATGTTAACATCGACGCTGTTAGGCCATGTCACAGACTCAGATATTTCTGATATCCCATCTGCGTGATTAATTACACCATCACTCCATGGATATTGTATACCAGCTGATCCTAAACTATTTTGCACAGAATGTAAATTAGCATAATAATTAGTACGATCTGTTTGTCGTTGTTCGGCTAATTTATATAAACGCACTTTTTCAGACATTGGTAAATCGATTACATCTGGGTGAGTTGAAAATGACTTCCATGTTAATTTCCAGGTACTAGGTGCATTTATCGGAGCACCTTCATTAATACCTCTTTTCTTTTTAACTTTTGGCTTTTGTTTTGATTGGGCTATATATCGTTCTGCATCCGCGATCTTTCCTTCTGCAATAAGTTTTTTACTAAGTTCTGCTTTTGCTAATTCATCGGCTTTCCAAGCTTCGAACTCTTCGATACGTCTTTGATTTTTTTCGTCTTGTATACGTTTTTGGTTTAAATATTCTTGCTCTTGTCGAGCTGCTTCTTCTTCCAATACTCGTTGTACATGTGCTTGTTTAGCGTTTTGTTCGTGGTCAAACTCTTCCCATTCACGTTTAATACGATCTTGTTCTACCTGTTCAGCTAACATTTGTTGCTTAGCTTCCCATGCTTCTTGTTTCTTTTTTACTTTATCTTTAAATGGACGTGGAATCATAGTCTGTATATGTTATAGTTACTTCTTCTCCATTTTCTAGAGCTTCGGCTATGGGTACATATATTCTTTTATATGCTTGAACTGACTTACCGATGAAGCCATTTTTTATTAATTGGTTATTTTCTTGAGAATCACCTACAATTAAACAACCACTAGTATGTTCATCTGTATTACCTGTATGAATTAAAATGTATTCAAATCCTGGTACATCTTGAACATGTAACATTCCTTTATGGAAGTCGCCATATTTTTTAGTATATCTAGCATTAAAACCACCTACTTTTCTTAATTGAATTTGATATGTACCGGCAGGTACACGTGTTTCATGCATTACTTTTTCATTACGATATTCGTCTTCTAGACAATAACATAAAAATTTTCTTCCTGTTGTAATGTCAAATACTAAACCTGATGATGAATCGGATTCTGAACTAATCCTTAAAACTTCTAATTTCATAAGTAAACTCCATTTGTTATAAATATAAGTTACTTACGCTTATCTGTTGTTTTAGATTCTTGATCTTTTAATTTTCGTTTTTTACGAATCTTCTGTGTTGGTTGATGTGTTTCCACATACTTGTCCAAATCATTCAAATTAATTTTTGACATATTATTCCTGTACTCTTACTTTAAGTGATTTAATTTTATCTAGGAATTCCTCGATAGAATAACTTTTACCACGCTCACATTTTATTACAAGCTCTTCAGTAATTGAATGTTGTTGATCAACTGCATTCATTAAAACATTTAATCCTCTGTTTGCCCAGAATACGCCAAAACCATTATCATCTCCTAATTGATTGATATCATTGATAGTATCGGCTTCTGTATTACCGGGGTATAAAATATAGTATCGCATTTGTTATAAATATGTATTAATTAAGAATTTCCATTTGCAGTTATATGTTGTAGCTTTGCATCAGTTGATGCAGGATCTTGATCAAACCATTTTTCTGTTTTAGTTTTTTTAACTACTGCACGTCCTTCTAATTTATTCCAATCCTGTTCTGGCCGTACATTTAAATTGGTTGACCATGCTCCTTCAATAGTTGGAACTTTAACTCCTAGCTCATCGGCCATACTTATAAATGCATTTATATCTTTAGGAAAACATGAACCTCCAAAACCTAATTTTCCATCAGGCCCAGGGACATTTAAATGAGAATCGCCAATACGTTGATCTGCTGTAAAGCCGGCTAGAGCTTGTTTCCAATTGGCTCCTACTGCATCGCTTACTTGTTTCATTTCATTCATGATTGAAACTTTACTAGCAAAAAATACATTATTCATATATTTTATCAATTCCGCGGTTATAGTATCTGTCTCTATAATGTAACAATGTTCAAATCGTTCGCGAAATAACTTTGCTACACGCTTAGTTAATCGTTTTGCACCACCTAAGATTATACGAGATTGTGTTAAGAAATCTAATTTTGCTGTACGTTCAGTCAAGAATTCCGGATTAAAGATTATGTTGAGTTTTGGAAATTGTTTTATAAAATTATTAACAGATCCCGGTACCATTGTAGATTTTAAAATGATAACGTTATTACGATTTTTATTTTTATAAGATATTTCCTTTAAAGCCTTTTCTACTATATCTAAACTTATAGATCCATCTTCTTGCATAGGAGTTGGTACTGCTACAAATATACAATCACATTCTAATACTTCTTCAATCGTATTAAGATTACGCTTAGGATCTTTATCATGAATTCGAATCTCATGAGTAGGAGAAAATCCGAATGCAACAGAATTACCTACAAATCCATTACCTATAATTCCAATTTTATTCATTTGCTTCCTAATTATTTTTTAAAAATTCTTCTATATACTCATTTAAGAGTTCTTTTGGCTCATATCCAACTTCTTGAGTTTTTGATATATCCGCTTTTGTAGTCCATGCTTCACCTAATCGAGCTGGAATATAAGTTGTTTTACATTTAAACATATCTGCTAGTTCATTTATTGAATGGTTCCTGCTAGTTCCTAAATTATAAATTTCACCTTTATATTCACCTTTGCTAAGACAAATCATACCATTAGATATATCAAACACATGCGTAAAGTCTCTTCGTTGATCACCAGTTCCGGTAATTGTCAATGGTTCATTAGCATTATACTGTCTTTCAAATATACCAATAACTGTTGCATATGTTCCTTCCCATGGTTGTCTAGGACCGTATACATTGAAAAATCTAGTAGATACTGTAGACATGTTATAAATATCTGAATACATTTTTAATATTTCTTCACCTGACCATTTAGTAAATGCATATGGATTAAGGTGAGGGCCAGCTTCGGCAGAACTACTAGCTGCATATATTATTTTTGCTCCACACCGTTTTGCTAATTCACATACTTGTACAGTTCCTAATGTATTTGCTTTAAAATATGATACTGGATCTAGAAAACTAGGCTGTATTCTAGACAATCCAGCGAGGTGGAATATCAAATCAAAATTTAGATTTTGATATTTAATTTTATCTAGATTATTAATATCATCAATAATATACTCAACTCCTTCTTCTTGATAATCACGATTACTCGAATTTGAACATAAATTATCAATTACTGTAATATTGTAATTACCTTCTTTCTTAAGAATTTTTACTAGATTAGATCCTACAAATCCTAATCCGCCGGTGACTAACACGTTTTGCATTTTATTTCCTTTTAATTGTTATGTATTAAATTATTTTCATATGTTTCTAAACTATGAATTGTTACTTGTAAATTTTCTATTTCAAAATGAGTTGGTTCAATTAATATTGCTTCCCATAGTTGTTCATCATTGGCAAGTATTTCTGATAATGTTTGTATAATTCTAAAATCGTTATTGCTGAATCGATTACCATCTATTTCAACTAAGATATCATTCTGTTTTTCATTATCAAAAGGTTTTATTTTATCTAACAGATCATAATGGGTATTTATTTGTTCTCGCTTTATATATGAATTATAATCACAATCAACATATATTGTACTACACCATGGTTCTAGCGTCTCTAACAACTGATCATTACAATTCTTAATTATGAATCCTATATCATACTTAGGAGGAACAATAGGTTTCATTAACGCATCATGTTTACAAAAATGTCCCCATTTACGAATAAACTCTCTAGTTGATTTTTGATTTTGTTTTAACCATTCATCCGTTTCTCTGTTCTTCATAAACACTTCTCCATCCGGATTTCTTTTAGCGCCATCCGCAAATCGGCTACCTCTACATGTCATATGATATACACAACCTTCCCATGTTTGAATAAATTTAATTCCATTTAATTGAAACCGGTTAAATATATCTGTATCTTCTTTTGATTGTGGAGCAAATATAGGATCGTGGCCGCCTATCTTTTGAAAGTCCTTTTTCCAAAATGCCCATGGGGCAAATATACCTTCCGTTGTTTTATTTACTCGATCAGCTTTTGTGTCACGCATATACCGAAGTAATTTATCTTCATCAAATTCTTCAGGCTCTATACCAAAATCAACAAGTATCTTTTCAGGACCGTCCGGATGTAAAGGCGGTTCGATTCTAGTTAAAGATACAATAATATTTTCTTTAAGATGCCATTCAATTGAATCAATAGCTCCTGGACATAAATACATATCTGCATGATATATCATACATATGTCATGTGAAGCAACTTCATTAACTAATCTATCATATAAAATGGTATGTCCTAATCTAGTCGGTCCTTCATTTCGTATCGCCTTAAAATTAGAATCTGTTTGCATCATTTCTTGACACCAATCCCATGTACCATCATTTGAAAAATCATCTGCTACACATATTTCTACTGTATGATTGCCTTGGTTTTTTCTTATAGAATCGTAAGACCATTTAAGATACTTAAGATTATTTCTACCTGGTTGTATTAAACTAATTTTCATTGTAACCTTGTTTTTACGTTTGTACCATGTATCGGCTTAACAAATGTAGATTCATCATCTTCTGGTAATCTCCCCCATTTCTCAATAAATTTTCTTGTACTTTCTTGTTCAATACGTGCTAAGCGGTCCGGACGTTTATTGATATTATCATCAGGAAATCTAGATGCTCTTGACGAAAAATGCCATTGTACTGATTTAGTAATCATTTTAAATTCATATCCTTCTAATTGCATTCGTATAAATAAATCTTTGTCTTCCCAATATGCTGGTGCAAATAATGGATCATTTCCTCCTATCCATTCATAATCAGCTTTACGACAAAAGAATCCGGCACCGCCTGCCTTTCTTACAATTGAATCGTTTTCAGCTGAAAATTGAGTTGCCCATTCATCAAAATACTTACTATTAAAATTATGATGGAATTCTCCAAATTCATCTATTGGTACAAATACTGTACCAGGTCTATACCATGGATCATTTGGAAATATTTTTGGTTGTATTCTAAATGACGATGCTATAAGTCTAACTCCTGGTTCTATATCATCGTATAATTTTAACAACTCAATGTCTTGGTTAGGTGCTATCCACATATCAGCATGAATTATATTTACAAATTCAGTATTTGATTGATGTACACAAATATCCATACCTCCGCCAATTCCACGTGGCACTTTATTCGATTCTATTATAGGTGTAAGATTTAATTTAGCTTTATTTTCTTCTAACCATTCATTAGTACCATCTGTACAATTCTCGGCATGTACGATTATAGGCATATCATTGTAATATGCATTCTGCCTTACTGAGTCAATTGCCAATCTAAGATAAGATAGATTATTAAATGATGATATACATGTTGTTATTTTATGTTTCATACTTCAATATAACTAATTTTTTACAGACTTCCTAATTTTTAGTTAATTTTATCACATTATTTAATAATTTTAAATCATTATCGACCATTTTCTGTACTAGCATATTAAATGATGTTTTAGGAGACCAATCCATTTGTGTCTTAGCCTTTGTATAATCACCTCTTAAAACATCTACTTCTGCAGGTCTCATAAATCTAGGATCTTGTTTAATATATGGTGCCCAATTATCAATACCTATATATTTAAAAGCAACATCTAAAAATTCTCTAATAGAATGAGTTTCTCCCGTTGCTACCACATAATCATCAGCTACATCCTGTTGTAACATTAACCACATTACTTCTACATAATCAGGTGCATAGCCCCAATCGCGTTTAGCTTCTAAATTACCTAATGTAATATGATCTACCAATCCTAATTTAATGCGCGCCACACCATCAGAAATTTTTCTGGTTACAAATTCAATACCTCTACGTTCAGATTCATGATTAAATAAAATACCCGAGCATGCAAACATGTTATATGATTCTCTGTAATTTTTAGTTATCCAATGGCCATATAATTTAGCTACACCGTATGGACTCCTAGGATAGAATGGCGTTGATTCTTTAGCTGGATTTTCTACCATACGACCAAACATTTCTGATGAACTTGCTTGGTAAAATCTAATCTTAGGATTGTATTCACGTATTGCTTCTAATATTCGCAGTACACCTATCCCTGTTACTTCGCTAGTATGTTCTGGTGTATTCCAACTTTCGCCTACAAATGATTGAGCTGCTAAATTATATACTTCATCAGGATCACATTCTTTTAAACATCTTAACAATGAATTCTGGTCTGTCAAATCACCATTTAATATTGTTATATCATCTTTCAAATGTTTAGTATTCACATCATTTACATTTGATGAACGACGTTCCATTCCGTATACTTTATATCCTTTAGTTAATAATAAATCTGCTAGATGGCTTCCATCCATTCCATTAATACCTGTTATAAATGCTGTTTTTGTCATATTGTATAGTCCTTATATTCGTAAAATTTACCTTTATTTTGTATTAAACATGATATGTTATGTTGTGATAATTGTTTAAACTTTTTAAAATTATTATTTTTGTCTGGTGTGAATGAATGCGGATTGGTTTCATTTGCTATATATAATCTTTTCCTAGGATGGCGCCTCGCATGAACATGTAATATATTTTTACAAATAAATTGCTTGAATTGATCACCGAGTAATTTTTGCGCCATGATAGCCAAACCTTCATCATCATTATATATTAAACATGGCGGAATATTAATTCCTGACTTGATTAAATCAGCTGATAATACTAAACATGCTCCGCTAATTTTTGGATATGGTATATAGCTAATCTCAAATGATGATTTAGCTTCAGAATTAATTTTATTCATCTTTTCTATAGACATTACCGACTTTGCTTGATTTGGGTTTAAATGACTATCAGGTCCATCTTTAAACTCATGATCTATAAATTTAGGATGTACTAACGGATCCCAAGAATTATCCCACATCTTACGATCTGCAAAGCTTAAAATATATCGATGTATATTCTGCGTATCTGTATAATTAGCTAATGTTTCAATTACTTCAAATGCTTCTTTTGGAAATAAGCTATCTGTTTCTCCCCACATCACATAATCTACATGTTTACAGTAATTGTAATTTAAATCACGACGATAATCAGCATGGTAATAAACTCCATCTATAGTATCATGATATTTAATATTCGTATTGTATTTATGTAATCGAGCTACTTGTGTTTTAAACTTTGAAATTAATTCTGATTTAGATATTTGTTCTACATCAATTTTTTCTATATGTTCAGATGTATTAAAACAAATATCAAGAATAACATTTTCATGATTATCAACGTCGGACATTAGATTTAAAATACCATCCACATATGTTTTGAAAATTTCAATTTCAAAATACATGACATGTACTCCAATTACATATTGTTTATTCAACTGCATAATGCTCTCCATGTTTTTTCCATAAAATAATCTCTTTTTTCGTCCGGCATGCCGTTAAATTGGTAAATACCTTTGAAACACTTAGCAAATGTCAAATCATCGTCTAATATTTCAAATCGTGGCAAATCTACTGCACAAAATTCATACGGCAGATATGTTAACGACTCATCTGAAGCATGAGTGAGATGATTAATAATTGGCTGATCTGTTCCTACTCCATATGTTGTCTGCATATATTGTATTTGGTCTTTATGTTCCAAATAAAAATCTAAATATCCTTTCCATATATGTTTTTGATTTTTATTAGTTATCTGAAATCCTCCACAGAAGTATTTGAAAATATCAAATGTCTTTCCATTAAACATATGTGTTGAATAATTTTCCATACTACGGCAAATCCAGTCCATGCTCCCGAAAGCTCTTGCAACTGTATATTTATCATCAGTCATATCAAAGAAATTTGGTGTATCCGGATGAATTATACAATCAGCATCTGTTATTAATACTTGATCATATTCAATGCCACTATGATCTAAAATATCCATAGCATAATACCGTTGCCATGTTATTTTCATTTCATCTGAAGAACATGCTAACTTATCCATGACAACCAACTCGGCATTATTTTTTTTACACCATTGTTTCCAACTATCAATGCCATAACGATAACATTGACTTCTAGTTTCTTCGCCCGGAATTGTTACCGCGGCCATAAATACTACATTTTTACTCATAATTATGTTTTATTAAATCCCATGTCTGTTTCATTAAGGGATATCGTTGAGTTCTATCAAATCCACTAAATTTCCAAATATATCCATACTTTATAAAAAATGGAGTGGTATTAGTTTTCAATTGCCAGTTATACGAAAACCAATCAAATCGGTTTAAATGATTTAACATAAAAGCCGGAGATAATCCTAAATGAATATCAATATCATGGATTTGTAATAAAAAGTTATATATTGGTTGATCAGTACCTCTTTTAATCGTATCCTGACATTCCATTATTGTATTAAAATTATCATCATGGTATTTTTCTAATATATCTAGGAAAGGTTTATGTGATTTATCGAATACTTGGAATCCGCAATCTATATATTTAGTTATATCAAAATCAAAATTATCGAAAACAGTTTTATATCCTTGTACACACTCATAGACCCATTTTAAATTTTCTAATGACCTATATATAGTAACCTTATCATTAGGACATTCTTTAAAGAAGTTAGGCGCATCCCATTTAATCATAGTACTACCATCTACTACACATATTTTATCAAAATTAATATTCGCAGTTTCTAGACAAGGAAATACATCAAACCAACGAGTCCAAGTAGTTCCATTTTTTTCACTGAGAGGGGTATTATATTCGTAAAATATAATATCATTTTTCTTGCACCAATATTCCCAACATTTTTTCGAATATTGGAAATATTCAAAACCTCCATGTTTTTTATTAAGCAAGGCATTGGAACTTTTAACTCCGACCCAAAATAATACATTTTTCATATTCTACCTTCCTAAATATTTTGTTACTACCTTGACCCAATTATAATAATAATCATCAGCTCTAACTGCTCCGCGGCCACCATGATGTATAAATGGCTTACCATTAATAAATCCTTCATCGCCATGGCTTATATTTAATGCATGTTGTGCTTTTAAAGATCGGTCTTCTGTGCTATTTTTACAAATATAAAATGGTTGGTTAGTTTCGCGTGCCCATAACGAGATCAAACCATATGTATCTTTATAATGACAATTAGGATATAGATCACCCTCTTCTTTAAAATAGTTATTTTCTATAGTAGACCGTTCCATCAATCCAAATTGAGGTGTAAGTGCTTGATCTATATCATGTCTCCATCGATATGATACAAATACATTTTCTTTAAGCAATGGCAATAATTCATCTACCCATGTATTTAAAAATACACAATCATGTTCAACATGACATATATATTTGCCATTACCTTGTTTAACTCCAATTGTCATACCTGTTGATTGTAACCAACTATTAAAGCCTAATTCTCTTCTATCATATTTTGAGTAGCCATCCCAACCATAATTATCAATAAAATATTGTTGAGAATATTTTCCATGCATACCATCTGTTCTTGCAGGAACTATAGATCCATCATCGTCATTAACTTGATTAACTCCTTTTATAACTTTCACATTTGGTTCATCTTTAAACATGTCATGCAACTTTATTAGGTCAGGACTATCATCTGAGTTATTACCATTATTGACAACATAATATGTATAAGGATACTTAACATACTTTTTAATGCTCTCATGGATTAGCTTTACATAATCTAATCGTTTATAAGTAACGGTTACAAAATCTATACTATCAATCATTTTCATAAATTTTATCTCCCATGGGGTCAGATTGTTTCCATGTAGCAAATACATTTTCACCTTCCACTGGTATATCTGCTTTACGACCTTCTAAATTTAATGAAATAGGGATTTCCCACGTCTCTGCTTGAGAATAATCCCATATATCACCATGTGATACTCTCCTAGGCGTCCATGGATGTACTGCTGTCAATCCAACCTTTTCTAATAATTTAGTTAACGATCTTTTATCATAAATTAAATAATGACATTCATATTCATATGATTGGCCGCCCATGACTAGACCTAATATATTTTCTATACGTTTTCCACATTTCTGATACACCTCAATTGCCTTTTCAAAATCTGGCGTTGCTATACGTAACATACCTCCTGGTTTCAGAACTCGAACCCATTCCTTTAATACTTGTTCTATTTCATCACGCTTCACATGTTCTATTACGTGTGATGCATAAACTATATCAAATGTATTATCTGGAAAATTTAATATATCTATTCCGGAAATATGGTCTACTCCAGGCATATCTCTTCCATCTAAATTCTCCCATGGAGATGGAAATATAGTACTACCACATCCAATATTTAAATATCTCACTTCTTTTGTCATTTAAAATCCTTAATTGTTTTAATAATATACGATACATCTTCATCACTTAATGATTGATGTAATGGAATACATAATGTATGATTAGCCGCATATTCTGTACCTGGTAGTTTATTACCAGATGTCTGAAAATATTTTACCCAATGCAATGGATAATATCTAAATGTAGTATATATACCATTTTTTCGTAAATATTTAGCTAATCTATCTCTATGTTCTGTCTGTATATGATACATATAATATGAACTGGTTACACTACGTGGCAAATTATTTGGCACATCTAACCAATCTATATCTTTAAACATTTCTGTATATATATCATGTATTAATTTACGACGGTCTAATTGCGAATCAATTTTTTTTAATTGTTCAATGCCTATCGCTGCTTGTATATCATTTGTAATACATCTTCTTCCTGGCACTGATATATCATATTCCCACCATTTCTGATCTACACTGTTAGAAAATCCACTATTTGTTTTTAAACCTAAATATGTGGCATGTGTCAATCGTTGTATATCTTTTTTATCATTACAATAAATCATACCGCCATCACCCATTACTAATTGTTTCATAGAATCAAATGACCATAAACCAATATCACCAAATGTACCAGTTGATTTACCGTAAACTTTACTAAATGGGCTATTAGCATTATCCTCTATTAATTTGATATTACGTTGACTACAAAGGTTTGTTATACGTTCGATATCACATGGTACGCCGGCGAAATGTAACACTATAACAGCTTTTGTTTTATCAGTAATTTTACTTTCGATATGATCAAGCTCTACATTCAATGTCCTAGAGTTTACATCACAAAATACCGGCGTTGCATTTTTTGCAACAATTGCATTAGCTGCTCCTATAAAACTAACAGATGGTAATATTACTTCATCACCTTCATTTACATATAAGTCTATTGATTGGAATAATCCTTCTGTGCAACTTGATATTGTTAACAAATTCTCTGGCGATGCAGGTGTACATGCAACGCCATGATAACAATTAGTTATTAATTTTCTGGCAAAGTCTTCTTTAAACTGATCTGTTTTAGGGCCTTTGCCTAACCAATTTGAATCAAATACTTCTTTTATCGCATTTAATTCTTCATTGCCTAAAGATGGTTGATATATATTAATTGGTTTCATATTATACTTAATATAACAAATTATTTTTAATTATCAAAATTAATCTTCTGAAAAAACTTCTATACATAATACTTTCTCATCATTAATGAATAGCCACCGGCCATCTCTTAATTTAAATTTAGTAAACTGACCTTGTTTTATTGAATCAGATTGTATGCCAGTAAACGTACGTTTAGTGCCGTCTACAAAATGAATAATTTGTGTTACAAATGTTCCTACATCATTTACTGTGGATTGTAGATCTTTTATTTTATTTGGGCTCATATTGTTTTATTGTTTTTTTGTTCAGATTGTAACCTGTTAATTATTTTATTACACATCAATGATATCGTTTTATTATATTCATAATCTGGAGTACCATATAACACTTGGTCTATCATATCAGATAACGCGTCATTACTATTTTCTGTGTTAGTAAAATCTATGTCATTAATTTTATGTATTCTATTATCTGATACGTTGTATGTAAACTTTATATCTTCGTAAGGATATTTCCAATACGGCCATAGTAAATATAAGTCGTGATATAGCAAATCATATAACGTGTTATCACTTATCTTATTCCATCTAACGGTTATAGGTTTAGTTAAATTCTTGATATGCTTTTTTTCTGTTCTATAATTAAATACATCATCTACATATAATTTAACGCCATATTCATCTGCTAAATCAAATAATTCTTTTGATTGTTCATATGTAAGAGTCAATGGCTTTTCACAGAATACATTTTTTCTATGCATGATACATTGCTTGACTATATCATAATGTGTATTATTAGGCGTGGCAACAAATGCCCAATCAATAGAATCTAATTTAGATATATACTCATCTTTACTAGTACATATAAATACTATATTACATATAGATTTTAATTTACGTTCAAGTATCTTACCCCAATATCCATGACCTAATAAACCTACTCGCATACCATCCTCTTTATCTCTTGTCCTAATTTATGACATGTTGAAACTTTACCAGATAATACATTTATGACTTTTGGATGTTCTTTATATGTAAATATTTCTGATAACCTTTCATCGTTATTATTTATTGGCAACGCTCTTTCTGTTCTCCAATAACCTAACCGTTCTACATTTTTTAGAAATGGTAAATACTTTTCTGACTCTGAATAAATTGTATCAATATCTAATTTTCCATTTTTCATTAATGAATGTTTAACACTGTATAATAAAAATTCGTTTGGATTATTTCCTTTTGGCATTACACTACAAAATGGCCCATCCATGATAGTTACTCCAAATGGTTTTGATTTCATTTTAAAATATGGAATAACTACATCTTGTAATTTTAATTTTAATTCAGGTACTCCTAACAATTTATTAACTTTATTTATACTTGCATATGTCGTATTTATTAAATAATCACAATCATCTATATTACCATCAAATTTAGTATTAAATTTTATATCAATATCTTTAACAAATTCTTTTACTAATGATTTTAAAATATCATAATCAAATATACATTCGTCCGTATTAATAGATAAATCAATTAAATTGTTATTAACTAATGAATTATCTGGTATATCATATGTATAATCTATTTGAACATTATTACAGAAGTTAATATATTGATCCCGAGATATATGACTATCATTCTTAGCTATCATATAATAGTTTGGGAAATGAGATACTATAGCTTCTTTATAGTTAGTAAGGAATGATACTAATCCATCTAAACTTTGTTCAGCAGTTTCCTTACTTCTAGGATAGTGATATCCCAGATGGAGCCTATTATGATTACATTTTGAAGCTCGTTGCATAATATCCGAGTCTTGTTCGATTATTACTACATTATGGCCGGCTCGTTGTAATTCATATCCGATAACACATCCAAATAATCCAGCTCCTATTATTTTTATTTTTTTACTCATTTGATATTGAATCCATATTACTAAAAATATTGTACCAGTACATGCATAATTTATGATAATCATATTCTAATGTATATGTACTCCTCATATTATCATTAATATAAGAAAAATTATTATAATTTACTAATACTTTCTCTAATTGTTCAATTAAATTTGAACAATCGTAATTAAATGGAATATATGTCTCATTTTCCTTCCATACATTTGAACCAAAATCGAATCGGGACATATCTTCTTTGCAAATGATAGTACCTAACTGCATAGCTTCTCCATCACCCTGACGTATTTCTCCCATACCAAAAGGTGAGATACATATTTTTGAATTATATAAAGTTTGTATATATTCATTAAATGGTAATTGTCCAGTAACTATACGATACTTATCTGATATTTTATCTAACTCTGTAAATATATCTTTTCTATGTGATATATACATTTCATCATTACGTACTAAATGATCATAACTTACATCTCCATCTGCTCTAAAAATAGCACAAACGTCTATTGGTTTTTCTTTACTAGGCTCATATAAATTTCTATGACTTGGAACATTACTCATCATGTTCCATCCAGTCAGTTTAATTCGATCCCATTTATCAACTGGAATATCATATGATAAATCTAAATCAGAGTTATTCCCAAAGTACCATTTATTAAATGCTTTAGGTATTTTATAATCATTTTTATTTCTATGTAGTTGATTTTTAAATAAGTATATAGCATTGCTCTGATCAAATACTTCATATGCGCCCATTAGCGAATGAGAATCGGATCCATCAAATAAAAAGTAATCACCGGTAATTTTTGATAAGTTTTCTAATCCTTTATCAATGCTATCTTGTAATGAAACTCGTTTATCAATAAAATCTGACATTCCGATAAATAAATAATCATAATCATCGGATTCGGTGATATCAATACTATAATCACGTAACATGTCTTTAACAAATAATAACGGGCGAAATGTTGGTTCATTTCTACCTACAAATGGATTTTGAATCTTTATTTTAAGACTCATTTTCAACTCCATTTAAGTTCGCGAACATGTTATACCAATACATGCATACATTTTCATATGAGTACATCTCTACTAATTTTTTTCTAGCATTTTCTAAAATATGTAAATAATCGTTATAATTTCCTAATACCTTTTCAATTGTTTCATTTAAATCTGACCAATCAGGTTTTACTGGAATATACGTTTCCCATGGTTTATAAAAATCTGGTTTTGTTATTACTTTACTCATATCTGGCTTTATTAATAATGAACCGTGTTGAATGATTTCTAAATCACGGTAACAAACTTCGCATTGACCATATGGTGATATTCCTATTTTAGATCGACTCATTATGTCAGTCGTTACCTGTGGATGTAACTTTTCAGCTACTATTTTATATTTATTTGATATTTTATTTAACTCATTCCATGCACCTAATCTATGATTAGTATATAATGCACCACTCTCAACAGCGTCAAACTCCCATGCTTCACCTGGATGATAAGTTTGCCATACAGCGCAGATATCTAAATCTTTTTCTTTGATAGGCCGCAACTGTTGCATTTGTGGCCAATTATGACATACCGTATATCCTAATAAATTAATACGGGCATATTCTTCATCGGATATATCATAACCTTTATCTAATTTAGATCCATTTCCAAAAAACCATTTACCAGCCGCAGTCGGTTCTTTATAATCTTGTTGTGATAGCATAGATTTTTTAAGCAACGATATCGCATTCGATTCTTTAAGAACTTCATAGGCACCTACTATATCAGTCGCGCCGCCGCCATGGACTAGAAAATAATCTCCAGATTTATTAGCTAATGCATTTATCCCTAACTCTATACTCTCTTCTAATGGTTTCCTTTTAAACATCCATTGATTCATATCAATTAATTCATAATCATAATCATTAGAATTAGTTAATTGTATACTGTATTGAGGTAACATGTTTTGTGCAATTAGTAATGCACCAAAACATTTAATGTTTTTTGGGTCTGATAATTTTACTTTAATCATTAACTATACTTTTTTATATTGTATCATAAAATTTATTCTGCTCTTCTTGCCTTCCTATATCCTTTGCATGGTATAACGCATATTTTTCCTCGGCTGGTAAGTTAGCAAATTTAGTATATCCTTTCAATTGTTCATGTACGGGCTTTATCCAATATATATGTTCTGAATTTTTATATAATCGCATTTGCCAGTCCGGAAAGTTTACCCAATTGTTCTCATCTACGCGCCAGCCCCATTTTTGTATATGAGAATCTGTGATGCCTGCTACTGTATTCACTCTTGGTATCCAATAAGCCTCTGTATCTGGATTAGCTTCTAAAATAAATGGGAGTGCTTCAATGAGGTATTCGTTTGGTAGTTCATCTGCATCAATTTGAAATATCCAATCTCCTTTACAATTTGAATTCAATTTATTTTTATATTGAGCAAAGTTTTTATTTAATGCATATGAATAATGATGATAACCGGCGTATTGAACCTTGCTTTCATGACTTTCTAATACATCATAAACTTCTACTGTAGTTTTACCGTTATCTGTCTGTACTACAATTTCATCCTGTTCTCGTTTATGTTTTATCAGAAATTGTAATAATTTATCTAACTCTTTATGTTCATTCCAAGCAGTAATTGCATAACTAATCTTCATTATTTACCTCCAATACTATCGAATACAGTTCATCTAATGCGGCTTTAAAGTTATACTTGCCATATGTCTTAGCATTATCAACATCTAGCCTTGAAGGAAAATATTCACCAGGTTTATTTGGTATTGGATATTTTAATTGTTCTTCTTCATTCATGTCAATAACAGATGCTATTTTCCATACAAGTTCATTATCCTTAGGCTCGCAGTATATCATACCACCGGGTAAATTTATAAAAGTAGGATACCATATACATCCCAATTCTATATCAACATGTTTCATTTCACTCATATACTCGGTAATAGTTGATTCAAATTTTGTAATATGATCAGAATTAATTTTTAGATAATCATTAGTTGTATATCCAGATTCCATGCATATACGCGATTCAATATTTGTATTTTCATCAGCCTCTATTAATACACATTTATTACCTGTGATAGGTGATATTTCATCGTAATTTAAATTCATGCTTCTACCTTTTTAAGTTTTGGTAAATTTATTTTTGGTGACCCTACCTTTTTAAGTTTTGGTAAATTTAAAGACATTTGTTGAGGTACTGTCTGTAATCCGGTATCTACAATCTCGCAAAATTTTTCTGACATTAAATCTAGATTAAAATTAGTTTTTACATGATGAGATTGTTTTCTAGCTTTAGTTAAATATTGCTTGTAATCAGATACACAGTCTTGTAATACACGAACTGCATAACCATAATCAACAGTAAACCACGTCGAATCTTTCAATATAAAATTATCTATAACAGAATTATGTACTGGAGTTTGTTCACCTGGTAATAATGTACAATAATCTTTATGTAAAAAATCTAAATGACCTGACCAATTACTAGCAATAATTGGCTTACCAGTAATACCAAATTCTAATAAAGGTCGACCAAATCCTTCACCTTTAGTAAATGAAATCATTGCATTAATCTTTGGATGATTGTATAATGAATTCATTTCTTCATCGGTTAAGTCTCCATGCAGTAAATAAATGTTTGGAGCTTTATTACCATATGGCTCCATAATCTGCTGAACTTTTTTCATTATCTCATCACGATCAATAATTGAAAATGTTGCATGTGATGTTTTTAAAATTAATGCTGGTCTATTTTTAGGCATTTTATTTTTAAATGACTCACAGAACGTTTTGATCATCATTCCAACATCTTTTCGATCCTGCCCCATAGCACCTTTTAACCAATGCCCGGTATATAAAAAACAAAAGTCATCTTTAATATCCTTTAATTCGGATAACACTGTATCATGAATTTTAGTTGTTTTCTTGTATACGTTTAAATCTAATCCTTCAAATAAAACTTGAATAGGCTTATTTAATCGTAATTCACCAGTTTTTTGCTTTGTTTTTTCATCAATTGCATCATATACAGTGTTTACAAATCCATCTTTAGAATGTTCAGATGTTACAATATTCATATCCATACGGTTACATCCTTCAATCCATTCATGTGCTACTCTGTTTGTTTCTATACCAGCTGTTATGCCTATGTTATATTTTCCAAGAGCTTGAAATTCATTTGGTACAGAAATTTGTATAAATACATCTGGCTTCCTATTAATATTTTGTGTTGCAATTCTATCAATTATTGCTTTATGATTAGGATCTTCTACAAGTAATGCATTAGTGGGACATGATCCCCATGGCAATGATACAATTTGAATATCATATTTATTTGCTTTAATTAAAGCTGTTACTAAATCTCTTGTATGGTTTCCATAACCTGACCGAGTTGAAACTGGTCCTTGTACTACTATAAATGGTTTCATTATACTACAACTCCTGGATTTTCTATTTTCTTTTCTTGTTCTATTTTGTACATGGTAAATCGCTTTCTTGGCGTCCATTTTTCTAAACATGTATTAATACAATTGGCCATTAATTTACTCATACCAGTCGCTGACATGTTTGATTCATCTCCGCAAACCCAATCATGACCTACTCGACCATTAGACTCACGGTCTGCTTTTTCCATATCATACCAATAATACATTGCATCTGCAACATCGCGGAAATCAACTCTATCATCAAATATATAAGGAGTCATAGGCGATCCTTGTAATGACCGATTAGTCGGGAATACTGGCTTTACCCACTCAGCATGCACTTTATATGTTCCGTCATGATTAGAAGGAAAATGAGTATCAAATTCAATCCAATCACCTGTTGCATTTTCAAATCTACAACCATCTTGCAATCCACCGGTTACATTATTAATAATCGGAGTGCCGGCATGTAATGATTCACACCAAGATATCCCAAAACCTTCATTGGATGCAATATTAACAGTTACATCGGCCATGTTATAATAATAATTTAAGACACGAGTATCCACTGCCTTATCGCTAAAGATTATTTTATAGTCTGGGCATAATGCTTTCTTAACTGCAAATAAATCAGTACCATTATCATCTCTTATCTGAGTATGCATGAACAATGCACATTTACTAGACTTTTCTTTTGGTAATTTATCACAAAATTCTTTATAAGCGATAATTAAATCACCTGGCTGTTTTCTTCTAATATTTCTATTGTTCCAGAAAAATATAAAATCAACATCATTAGTCTTTTTAAATTCATTTGAAAATTTTTCAAATTCATTATATTCTTTATGTAATGATGTAATTGGAAAAAATTTGTTAACATTTACTCCATGTGGTACCCATTGTACAGCCCAGTCTGGTTTTGGGAATTTTTGTAATACATTTTTTACAATATTATTTGTTTGTCTGGAAATGTTCATTAACAGATCACATGATTCATAAAAAGGTTCATTCCAATGTGGATATGGAAGATCATCCCAAATATTGTAATACATGATTGGAACATGTTGCCGAATTTGATGTTCTATTTGATATAACCAGCCCCAAAACCTAGGATCGGTAAAATGTAGAATAGCATCAGGCTTCTCTATGTTCATTATCTGTTGCAATATATTTGCATTACCATAACCATCACATGGATATATTTTTAAGTACGCATCATCAACGCCAATTTCTTTACGAACGTCATTAGATAAATCTAAAACTTTACCAGATTCTGGATGTTTAATTGCCGCGCCAAGTTGACACCAATCATATTGGTCTAATGTGCCCATTACAAATTCACGAGACATTGTACCAATTCCGGAATGCATTCGTAAATCATCTGATAATAATAATATTTTTTTCTTTTTTTGTTTGTTAGGATCTATCTTCCTAAGCTTAGGTAACTTTATTGGTTCCATTAAATTCTCCGAATAACTTTATTATAAATATACAAAAAGCGTTCTTAACCACCTTTTTATTATTGCTTTTTTAAGTTAATTATCCCATATACGTTTATTGCAATTATCACTAAACTTAATACTAAATGGCTAAAATTAGTAATGTAGAAGTCATATGTAATCCAACCAATATCACCAACTATCCATGTTATCATAGCATAATGAAATTTACCTTTGGCATTAAGACCAAATCCTATTAACACTAACGCTGTACTTATCCAACCTAAAATTTCTATCATACAATAATTGTTACTGGTTTATTTAATTTTTTAGCTTTTTTAATTGCACTCATCGATCCATTAGATGATTCTTGTTCACTAATAAATGCTATCATGACATCACAATCTCGCGCAATCAACATGTTGCGATGATGAAATTGTGATACATGATATGGTTTACCGTAATAATCATCTGACATAGCAGAGTATAAATTTTTAGTAGTATGTGCTGGATTAAATTCTTTATATCGAATTCCAAATTCTAATGCATACTTTCTTGCAAATTTATCTGCTCCGTATTTAGCACCACCAGATATTATTATTAAATCTGAGCCAAACTTTTGTTTTAATTGAAATAAAGTATCCTTTATACGACGTATATTTGCATAATCTCTACTTCCAATTAACGCAACTTTCATTATTTTTTAGGGGTAGGCTGCGGTACTTCTACTTCTGACGTTGCTGGAGTTGCTGGTTGCATCATATTTTGCAACGTTGTTAAATAACCATCTGCATCGGATATTTGTTTTAACAACTTATCACATTCCGCTACAATATCTGGATGTTCACCAATACCAGCTGGGTTTGTTAAATAATTTTGTAAATTGGCAGCTGCTTCTAATTTACTAGCCATGTACTTTGCGTTTAACGCTTGAACAATTTGTTGTGTCATTTTTAACCTTTTATTCTATTTGACATTGGACATAGATCTTCACGATCTTTGAATTCGCAATATTTGCAATTCTTCTTATTTTTACCTGCCATTGCAGGATACTCTTTATTTAAATTATAATTGCCTTCACTATCAAAACTAGATTCTACAAAACCTTTTATAGAACGAGCTAATTTATTTCTAGTTGGTTTACCACTTGCTGGCATAAATTCTGTTATACGTTTTTGAGGAAACATTGCACCGTCAATCAATTTACGTTTAAGAATCATATACTTGATATCAATATTTTCTACATCATATCCATATTGTTCAGCAAAATATTTTTTATACAATACTAATTGAGATGTCTTTGTCTTATCAGCTTTCTGATATTTATTCCATCCCATTGTACTAGTTTTAAGATCGATGATAGTTATTTTACCATCTCGTTTATCGCGAATAACAATATCTAGATAACCTAACATCATTATGTTATCATTATCTTCATCAACTGGATGATAAATTTTAACTTCAATGCCTATCAATTCTTCATTCTTACGACTAAAATATGCTCCACGTTTTTTCTTGAACCAATCAATAATTGCGACGCCGTCGTCATAAAATTCGTTCATTTCAAATTTATCAGAAAAATGATCATCCATCTTTGAAACAGCTTCTTTATAAAGATCCACCATTTGTTGTTTCAACATACCGTTAAGATCTAATGCATCTGCTTCTTTTACCGACTTTTCATACATTACAGTTAAATAATGTTGTAATGTTTCATGCATAGCTGTACCAAATATGGTATGTATACTTTGACTAAATGTACGTAAACCTTTGGCATATGCCAATTCCCAATGCTTAGGACATGTTTCATACATAGCGTATTGTGAATATGATATTCTACGCTCTCCAGGTATCGGCTCTCTCGCTCCGTATTTTAAAAATTTATTCATATACTAAATATAAGAAATATTTTTCAAAGTACCAAATTATTTACCCCAAATCTTTTTGGAAACTATTTGTGCTATCACTCCGTATATAGATAAATCTTGAAATGTATCTGTCTCGGCTTCTCCTACTTCGTCGCGATGTCCTAGCACAATTAACTGTTTCAGTCGTTGAACTTTATCATTAACTCTAAACCATAACCCTGTCAATGATAATTTAACATCATCATTAGTTTCTAAATTTGTACCTACAGATATATTACCAGGTCCATAATTTTTTTGTTTTTTGCAAAATAATACATATTGCTCATTCTGTATACGTTTAAATTCTGTACACGTCTTTGGATATTGGAGTTCACAATACTTAACTGCATCGGGTGTTTCAATTTCAATCGATTCTTTAAAATCTACACGAGGTCTATCTTTAATTGTTTTCATTTCAATAACTTTTTTATTTCTTTATCAGTATGACCATATGTTTTAAGTAACTTAATTAAGTTATCACGACCGGATACAGTAGGCAATAATATACCGATAAATTCTTCAGCATCTGTTTTACCACATTGCAGGCAATTTGCTAAAAATTTAACTAACTCAGGATTATATTTGTCCACTTTTTTTCCTTTTATGTATTTAGCAAACATACGTTGTTTAGGTAGTATGTCATGATATAATTGATATACATGTTTCTTACTTAATGGACCTATTGTATATTGCTGAAACATATCTACAATTTCTATTAAGTCTGGATGCATGGATAGCCACCTATTAAT
>MDTG01272275.1_pt1 | contig 37126 bp, 32 predicted proteins | sample 811421 | NCBI WGS metagenome assembly MDTG01 (sample SAMN05326645, study PRJNA326480) | marine metagenome | isolation source: seawater | place: Pacific Ocean: South East | collected 2011
CTTCGGGTTGGCCTTGCCGCCGGTGGCCTTCATCACCTGGCCCACGAACCAGCCCGCGAGCTTGGGGTTCTGCTTCGCCTTCTCGACCTGCGCCGGGTTCGCTGCGATGATCTCGTCGACGGCCGTCTCGATGGCGCCGGTGTCGGTCACCTGCTTCATGCCGCGCTCTTCGACGATCTGCTCGGGCTCGCCGCCTTCGGTGTAGACGATCTCGAAGAGGTCCTTGGCGATCTTGCCGGAGATGGCATCGGACTTGATCAGCCGCACGATGCCCGCGAGCTGCGAGGGCGTGACCGGGCTCTCGGTGATCTCGTGGCCTTCCTTCTTCAGCCGGCCGAAGAGCTCGTTGATCACCCAGTTGGCGGCAAGCTTGCCGTCCCCGGCCTCGGTGACCACCTGCTCGAAGTAGGCGGCGTTGGCGAGATCGGCGGTCAGCACGTTCGCATCGTATTCCGACAGGCCGAAGTCCTTGACGAAGCGGGCCTTCTTCTGGTCGGGCAGCTCGGGCAGGTTCGCGGCGATGTCGTCCACCCAGGCCTGTTCGATCTCGAGCGGCAGCAGGTCGGGGTCGGGGAAGTAGCGGTAGTCGTGCGCCTCTTCCTTGGACCGCATGGAGCGCGTCTCGTTCTTGTCCGGATCGTACAGCCGGGTCTCCTGATCGACCGTGCCGCCGGCTTCGAGGATGGCGATCTGGCGCTTTGCCTCGTAGTCGATGGCCATCTGGATGAAGCGCATCGAGTTCATGTTCTTGATCTCGCAGCGCGTGCCGAGATGGCCGAAATCCTGCGTTTCCTGGTATTTCTCGTAGTCGCCCGGGCGGCAGACCGACACGTTCACGTCGGCGCGCAGGTTGCCGTTCTGCATGTTGCCGTCGCAGGTGCCGAGGTAGCGCAGGATCTGGCGCAGCTTCGCGACATAGGCGGCAGCCTCCTCGGGGCCGCGGATGTCGGGGCGCGACACGATCTCCATCAGCGCGACACCGGTGCGGTTCAGGTCGACGAAGGACATGTTCGGGTCCATGTCGTGGATCGACTTGCCGGCGTCCTGCTCGATGTGGATGCGCTCGATCCGGACGAGGCGGGCGATGCCCGGCTCCATGTCGACGATGACCTCGCCTTCGCCCACGATGGGATGGTAGAGCTGGCTGATCTGGTAGCCCTGCGGCAGGTCGGGGTAGAAGTAGTTCTTCCGGTCGAAGGCCGACTTCAGGTTGATCTCGGCCTTCAGGCCGAGCCCGGTGCGCACCGCCTGTTCGACGCAATACTCGTTGATGACCGGCAGCATGCCGGGCATTGCCGCGTCCACGAAGGACACGTTGGAATTGGGCTCTGCGCCGAACTTCGTGGAGGCGCCCGAGAACAGCTTGGCCTCGGAGGCGACCTGGGCATGGACCTCCATCCCGATCACCAGTTCCCAGTCGTATTTCGCCCCGGCGATGACCTTGGGTTTGGGGGCCTCGTAGCTCAGGTCAAGCATGGCGTATCCTCGTCTCGCGTTTCGCGATGGGGATACGCCAGAGCGCCACAGGGGGCAAGGGTGCAGGAGGCACAGGGAGAGGGGCTGAGGTCGATCCCGTCTTCGGTGAAGCGCAGGCTGCGCCCAAGCTCGAGCTGGGGAGCAAAATGCTCGGCCAGCGCCGAGATGGCTCGGCTCCTGCCGCGGCGCAGCATCTCGGCCCGGTCGACCCGGCCGGGGATGGGGCGCGCGCAGGCCCAGAGGTCGGGGTGAATCTCGCGCAGGTGGTCCTCCACGATCCAGCCGAAGTTGCCCGCGATGCGGGCCCGGGGCGAGCGTGGATCTGCTGCGCCCGAAAGGGTCAGCCCGCAGTAGGCCGCGAGCAGGTTGGCCGTGTGCTGGTCGGGCCGCGCCGCGAGGATGTCGTGCAGCCCTTCGGTGAACAGGTCGGCATCGACGCGGGCAAAGGCGCCGGCCGCGCCGCCCGCGAGCGCGTCGAGCCACACCCAGCTGTAGCCGCCGAAGCCCCAGATGTCCGAGGTCCGCCCGGCGGTGCGGCGGGCCTCGTGGTCGAGACGGGCCCAGTCGCCGTAGCGCCTCGGGCGCAGGTCACGGCCGAGCGCGCGCAAGTGGTCGGGGCAGCCGGGGTCGAGGTCGATGAGATCCTCGTAGTCGTCGGCCACCCGGCCGGCGGGGCGCGCATGCAACTCGAGCAGATCGCAGCGCAGCGCGGCAAGCGCGGGCGAGTCGAGTTCGAGCGGATCGAAACGGGCGACGAGGCGCTGCGCCGCTTCGAGGTGCTGCGCCCGCGCGTCCCGGCGCATCGGGGTGGGATCGGGCACGCCCGGTTGGCCGGCCCAGGCGTCGGCGACCGCGACATGCGCATAGGCAAGCGCGCAGGCCAGCCAGGGGTCGGTCTCGATACCGTCGATCGCGTCGTGCAGCGTGAACAGGATGGCGCGGGCCGTGGTCGCGTCGTTGCGCGCCACCGCCGCCATCGCGCTGTCGAGCGCGTCGGAGCAGGCGCCCTGCGCCAGCAGGCGCGCCACGGGGCTGCCTCCCGGGGTGGCCGCGCGGTCCAGATCGGCTTCGCGCAGGCCGCGCGCCAGTGTCTCCCAGCGGTCCTGCCGGGCAAGGTAGCGCCCTTGGGTGCGCAGTTTCCCGCGTTCGGCCGCATCGGGAGAGGTGTCGCGCACCGGGATGTCGACGCGCGGCGCGGGAAGCCTGCGAGGACAGTCGGCACGAGGGGCCGGGTCGCGGGGCTTGCGTCGCAGATAGGCGGGAAAGCTGACGGGCAGGGGCCCGAGCCGCACGGACAGGGCGCGGGCGAGAGGGATCATTCCGGGGATCTTCGAGGCAACGGTCATGGCCCGACGCTGCGGGGCAAATCGGGCACCATATGGGCAGGCTCAAGAAGAAGCGGCGGCAATCCGCTTACCCATGGGGCCGGTCTGCCGCATTGAATCCCAATGGGTTAACGCCGCGCGACGCGCGAAGTTCCCGCCGCTGCCGGCCGCGCGGATGCCTGCGCTTGTCCGTGCAAGGGCGCTATGGCAAATCTGCAGACATGCTGCCACGTCTCTTTTCCCTCTGCGCGGCCATGTTGGTCGCAGGTGCCGCCTGGTCCGATCCGGCCCCGATGCCGCCCCGTCTCTCGACGGATGCGGTCTCGGCACAGGCGGTCTCCGCGTCGGTGCGACCGCAGGCGCGCCGCACCGTGATCCCCGAAGCCCGCTGGGGCACCTCCGGGGGGCGGTCCAAATGGTCGCTCGCGGCGCTTTCCGCGCTGCGGGGGCCCGCCAACCGGCTTCCCGAGATCGTCCCCGAGGATATCTCGACCTGGTGTCCCGCCTACCCGAGTGCCGGGCGCGAGGACCGCGAGGCGTTCTGGCTCGGCCTCGTGTCGACGCTCGCCAAGCACGAGAGCACCTACCGCCCGACCGCCGTCGGTGGCGGCGGGCTCTGGTACGGCCTGCTGCAGATCCTGCCCTCGACCGCGCGGCTCTACGGCTGCCAGGCGGGCAGCGGCGCGGCGCTCAAGGATCCGCGTCTGAACCTGTCGTGCGGCCTGCGCATCATGGCGCGGACCGTGGCCCGTGACCGGGTGGTCAGCCAGAACATGCGCGGTGTGGCCGCCGACTGGGGCCCGTTCCATTCCCGCAAGAAGCGCGAGGACATGATCGCCTGGACGCGCGAGCAGCCCTATTGCGCCGGCCTGCCGCGGTCGCTCAAGCCGGTGGCCCGTCCCGATGCGTGGAACGAGCCGAGCCTGATGGCCGATCTCGGGACGACGCGCCCCGTGCTGCCGACGACGGACGGGGTCATCGCTTACAGCATCGACGGCGCCATCGTTCCGAAGCTGGCGATGGCCAACCCGGTCATCGCGACCTCGGGCATGACCGCCGCGCAGGCAGACAGGATGATCGACTGAGCTGCGGCACGCACATCCAGTCAGACAAGAACCAGCGAGCAGACATCTGGAAGGGAAAAAGGGGGCGGGCGCCCCCTTTTTTCATGTCCGCGCGGCTGCGACGGCGCAACTGCGGTCGTCGGGGAACCGCCATTTCGGCAGTAACGTCGGCCCGGGTGCGCGACCTGCGCGCGACGGTCCTGTTCCGATGGGCTCGCCGACTGCCAGCCGCCCTCCGACAACAGCGGCAGGATCGAGATCATGGCGCATGATGCGGGCGGCAACGCCGTCACCGTCCACGGTGCACTTGCCGCGAATTTCGTGATCGCCGTGGCGAAATTCACCGCAGCGATCTTCACCGGCGGCGCCTCGATGCTGTCCGAAGCGTTTCACTCGGTGGTGGACACCGGCAACGAGGGGCTTTTGCTGCTCGGCATGAAGCGCAGCCGCAAGCCCGCGAATGCCACGCATCCCTTCGGCTACGGCAAGGAACTCTACTTCTGGTCGCTGGTGGTCGCGATGCTGCTCTTCACCATCGGCGGCGGTCTGTCGGTCTGCGAGGGCGTCATGCACATGATGAACCCCGAGCCCATCGAGCAGCCGCTCTGGAAATCCCGCAAGCCGGGCGAGGGGGGCTTCCGCACCTTCCGCCGCAGCAAGGACCCGGCGGTATTCGTGGTCGCGGCCGAGGATACCGCCGCGCTGCTGGGCATCATCGTGGCGGCGCTTCTGGTCTACGAGACCCGCGCGCTCGTGATGGGTGGAAGCGCCGTCCCGGAGGTGATCGAGGAGGTGCGCGAGATCGCCCTTGGCGAAGAGGCCATCACCGTCGTGTCGCATGTGCTCACGATGCACGTCGGTCCGAGCCAGGTGCTGCTGAACATGGAGGTGCAGTTCCGCCCCGACGTCACCTCTGCCGAGCTGTTCGAGACGGTCGAACGGGTGCAGGACCGGATCACCGAGGTCCGGTCCGAGATCAAGCGCATCTTCCTCGAGATCGAAGCGATGCGCGGGGTAGGGCGCACGCCGGGCTGAGCGCCGGCAGGCGTTCGTCCCGGCGTGGCCCGTGCCGCGCCGGGACGGTCTTTCACGACAGCAGGCGCGTGACCATCTCGGTCACGTCGCGCGACAGGCCCGGCCGGTCCGCGATGCGCTGAAGCTCGGCCTTCATCATTGCCTGCCGGTCCGTGTCATAACGTTTCCAGGTCTGGAAGACCGAGCACATCCGTGCCGTGGTCTGCGGGTTCTTCTCGTCCAGCTTGATGAGCCAGTCCGCCAGCAGCCGGTAGCCGCGCCCGTCCTTCGCGTGGAAACCCGCGTGGTTCATCGCCAGCGAGCCCATCACCGCGCGGAAGCGGTTGGGGTTCTTCCAGTCGAAGTCGGGCCGCTTCGTCAGCGCCTCGGCGCGGGCTGCGGCGTTTTCCGGTGCCGTCGCTGCGACCTGCAGCGCGAACCACTTGTCCATCACCAGCCGGTCGTTCTTCCATTGCGCCTCGAACGCCGCGAGCGCCTTGTCCTCGGCGCCGGCCGAGATCAGGCAGCTGAGCGCGCCCAGTTGCAGCGTCATGTTGTCGGCGGCGTCGAACTGCGCCTGTGCCGCCGCCCCGCCGTCGAGCCGGGTGCGCAGGGACAGAACCACGTTGCCGAGCGCGCGCTTGCCGGACTGCTCGGCATCGGGGGCGTAGTCGTCATCGACGCGCATTTGCCCGGACAGCTCCGGCAGCAGCGCCGACCAGCGCTCGGCCATGGCGTTGCGCAGGGTTTCCGTCGCGGCGTAGATCGCATCGGGGTCTGGCGTGACGCCCTTGGCATGCAGCATCTGCGCCAGTTCCGCCTGCGTCGGCAGCGCCAGCATCAGCGCCCGGAAGGCCGGGTCGAGTGCGTCGTCGCGAATGACCTGCTCCAGCGCGTCGATCCACGCCATGTCGGGGCCGTCGCCCTCGGTGATCATCGCGTAGAGACAGGCACGCGCCAGGTCGCGGCTCGATTCCCAGCGGTTGAAGGCGTCGCTGTCATGCGCCAGCAGGAAGCGCTTCTCGTCCGGGGCGCTATCGCGCTCGAGCACCACCGGCGCAGAGAAACCGCGCAGGATCGAGGGCACCGGCTTCGACGACAGGCCCTCGAAGGTGAAGCTCTGCTCGGCCTCGGTCATCTCGAGCACGGTGGTCCCGACCACCTCGTCACCGTTGGGATTCAGCAGGCCAACGGCGATCGGCAGCACCTGCGGCGCCTTCTCGGCCTGCCCGGGCGTCGGCGGCGTGTGCTGCGCGAAGGTCAGCGTGTAGGTTCCGTCGGCATAGTCCTCGGTGACGCTCAGGTGCGGCGTGCCCGACTGCGAATACCAGCGCTTGAACTGCGACAGGTCGCGGCCCGTTGCCTCCTCGAAGACGCGCAGCCAGTCCTCGATGGTGGCGGCATCGCCGTCGTGGCGGTCGAAGTAGAGATCCAACGCCTTGGCGTAGTCGTCCTCGCCCACCAGCCGCTTGAGCATACCGATGACCTCGGCGCCCTTCTCGTAGACGGTGGCGGTGTAGAAGTTGTTGATTTCCTGGAAGCTCTCGGGCCGCACCGGGTGCGACAGAGGGCCCTGGTCCTCAGGGAACTGGCGGGCGCGCAGGTCGATCACGTCCGAGATCCGCTTGACCTCGGCCGAGCGCATGTCGGAGGTGAACTCGCTGTCGCGGAACACCGTCAGCCCTTCTTTCAGGCACAGCTGGAACCAGTCGCGGCAGGTGATGCGGTTGCCGGTCCAGTTGTGGAAATACTCATGCGCGATGATCGCCTCGATGCGCTCGAAGTTGGCGTCGGTCGAGGTCTCGGGAGAGGCGAGCACGCAGGAGCTGTTGAAGATGTTGAGCCCCTTGTTCTCCATCGCGCCCATGTTGAAATCATCGACCGCGACGATGTTGAAGATGTCGAGGTCGTATTCCCGGCCGTAGATCTCTTCGTCCCATTTCATCGAGGCCTTGAGCGCCTCCATCCCGAAGGCGCATTTGCCCTCGTCGCCCGGGCGCACCCAGATGTTCAGCTCGACGTCCTTGCCGGACATCGTGGTGAACTCACCGGGGTGGTTCACGAGATCCCCCGCGACCAGCGCGAACAGGTAGGCCGGCTTCGGCCACGGGTCGTGCCATTCCGCCCAGCCTTCGCCGCTGTCGGTCGGGTTGCCGTTCGAAAGCTTCACCTTCTCGTCGCCCTCGATGCGGACGGTGAAGGTGGCCATGACGTCGGGCCGGTCGGGATAATAGGTGATCTTGCGGAAGCCCTCGGCCTCGCACTGTGTGCAATACATGCCGTTCGACATGTAGAGCCCCTCGAGAGCGGTGTTCTCGGCCGGTGCGATCTCGACGTCGCTTTCCCACAGGAACGGCCCGTCGGGCACCGTGCAGGTCAGGCCCTGCGGCGTGACCTCGGGTGTGACCTCGGTCCCGTCGATGGCGGCGCGGATCAGTGTCAGCTCTTCACCGTGCAGGAAGAAGTCCTGCGCGGGGGCGTTCGGGTTTGGTTCGAAATGGATGCGGGTCTTTACGCGGGTGGCGTTCGGCGCCAGCGTCACGGTGAGGTGAACATCCGCGACCTGCCAGCCGAAAGGTTTGTAATCCTTGAGATAAATCGTCTGGGGGCTTGCGTCTTCCATGTCTCTCGTCCTTCGGTCTGGCAGGGCGCCGGAACGACGCCCGTTGCGTGCGTGTTAGAATCCCAGACGCCGCGCAGCAAGCGCGCCCCTGTCACGTTTTAGGAGGTTGAACGATGTCGGCACCCGATACCAACGTCAAGAAACAGGAAAAGCAACACCGCGGCCCGCTCTGGGGCATGTGGGCCGGGCTCGGTTTCGTCGCGGTCCTGTTCGTGGTGTGGCTGTTCTGGGTCTTCGCCGAGGGTCAGGAACCCACCGAGGCAACCGAGCAGGTCGATGGTTCCACCGGACAGGTGGAGCAGGTCGACGAAGGTGCGACCGTCCAGCAGGACGCGGAGGAAGTGAACGTCGTTCCCGAGGGCGCGGACGCGGCCCCCACCGAGAGCGAGTGACGCCGGACAGGGCAATCGGAAACGGTTGTTCTGAAATTTCAAATTTTTCGCAGGGGCGTGGAACCAATCCGCGCCCTTCTGCGTTTGTGCGCCGACCCAGCGGAATGCGAGGCAACAGGCAATGGACGGAACGCGCGCGGGCCGCATCTTCGCGGCGCTGAGCGAGGCAGAAGGCGATCTGCCCCCCGAAGAGGCGCGCAACGGTCTGCGCCACGTCCTGTCCCTCTCGATGACCAAGCTTGCCGATGGTTTGATCAATCCCAAGCTCGTGCTCGCGTGGCTTGCGCAGGCGCTCGGCGCGCCGGCGCTGCTCGTCGGGCTGCTGGTGCCCATCCGCGAGGCCGGGGCGCTGTTGCCGCAGATGCTGCTGGCGGGGCGCGTGCGAGCCATGCGCCACCGCAAGTGGGCCTGGGTGATCGGCTCGCTGGGGCAGGGGGTGGCCGCGGCCGGCATGGTCGCCGTGGCGCTGACCTTGCAGGACTGGGCGGCCGGCATCGCGATGTGCGCGCTGCTCGCCATGCTGGCGCTGTCGCGGGCGGCCTCCTCGGTCAGCTACAAGGACGTTCTCGGGAAGACCGTGCAGAAGACCCGGCGGGGCGCCGTGACCGGCACGGCAGCCTCGGTCGCCTCGGCGGGGGTCATCCTGTTCGCGCTGCTGCTGATGAGCGGGCTGATCGAGAACACCTCGGCCCTGACCGCCGCCGTCGCGCTTGCGGCGCTGCTCTGGGTCGCGGCCGGCGCGCTGTTCTCGAGGCTCGAGGAAGCGCCCTCCGAAGAAGACGGCAGCGCTCCGGCGATCGACCTGCGCCCGTTCCGCGATGACCCGCAGTTCCGCCGCTTCGTCTATGCCCGCGGCGCGCTGACCGCGACCGCGCTCGCGCCGCCCTACATCGTGCTGCTCGACACCGGCGAGGGGGCGTTGCAGAAACTCGGCGCGCTGGTGCTGGCCTCGGCTGCGGCCTCCTTCGCAAGCTCCTACGTCTGGGGCCGGCTTGCGGACCGCTCGTCGCGCCGCGTGCTGATGCTGTCCGGCTTCTCTGGAGCCGCCGCGCTGGCGCTTGCCGCCCTCGCGGGGCTCACGGGCTGGGCCGGCGGGGCGATCTGGGTCACCCCGGTGCTGCTCTTCGGGCTGATGGTGGCCTACCACGGCGTGCGGCAGGGGCGGTCGACCTATCTTGTCGACATGGCGCCCGAGTCCGACCGTGCTTCCTACGCGGCGCTTGCCAACACGCTGATCGGCGCGTTGCTGCTTGTCTCCGGGGCGTTCGGCGGCGCGCTGGCCTGGATCGGCCCGGTTGCGGCGCTTGCCGGTTTTGCCGCCCTCGCGTGTCTTGGCGGCCTTGTCGCCGCCGGTCTGCACGAGGTCGAGCGCTCGGACGATTGACCGTCGGACCGTGACGCGCGGGCTGGGCACCACCGGCGCGCGATGCTAGCAGCGTCTCCGGGCAATCGGACGGGGAACGACATGCAGGCAGCACTCGGAGGCTTCGCGCTCGGGCTTTCGCTCATCGTGGCGATCGGTGCGCAGAACGCATTCGTGCTGCGGCAGGGGCTGCTCCGGTCGCATGTCTTCACGGTCTGCCTGATCTGCGCCCTGTCCGACGCGCTGCTGATCCTGCTGGGGGTCACAGGGTTCGGCGCCCTGACCACGGCGGTCCCGGGGCTCGAGACCGCGATGCGCTGGCTCGGGGCGGCCTTCCTGATCTGGTATGGCGCGCGCAGCCTGTTCGCGGCGTGGCGCGGAGGTGAGACGCTCCGCGCGGGCGGGGCGGACCCGGCCGGCAGCCGCCGGGCCGCGATCCTGACCTGCCTCGCCTTCACCTGGCTCAATCCGCATGTCTATCTCGATACGGTAGTGCTGCTCGGCGCGGTGTCGGCGCAATACGAGCCGCGCGCCGCCTTTGCGGCAGGTGCGATGATCGCCTCCTTCTTATTCTTCTTCTCGCTGGGCTACGGCGCCCGTGCGCTCGGGCCGCTGTTCGAGAAACCGCTGGCGTGGCGCGTGCTCGACCTGCTCATCGGCCTTGTCATGTGGGCCATCGCGGCGCGGCTGGCATTCGGCTGAGCCACGCCGGCGCGCGCCACGAGCCGCTTTTCGGCTTGCGCACGGCCGTTCGCAGGCTAACAGTCCCGGCCATGGCAACCCCTGCGGAAAACGTGTCGTCGCCCCTGCGTGGGGCCCTTTGGATGGTCGTGACGGGCCTGTGCTTCGTGGCTGTCACCGCGCTCGTGAAACTGCTGGCCGGGCGCGTGCCGGCAGCCGAGTCGGCCTTTCTGCGCTACGTCTTCGGTCTGCTCATCCTGCTGCCCGCGTGGCGCGAGCTGGCGGCGCTGCGGTTGTCGCGGCGCCAGCTCGGTCTGACCGTGCTGCGCGGAGTGGCCCAGACCGGCGGGGTGCTTTGCTGGTTCTTCGCGATGACCCGCATCCCGATCGCCGAGGTCACGGCGATGAACTACCTCACCCCCGTCTACGTCACGATCCTCGCGGCCCTCGTGCTTGGAGAACGGCTGGCGATCCGGAGGATCATGGCCATCGGCGCGGCGCTCGCGGGGGCGCTGCTGATCCTGCGGCCCGGCTTCCGCGAACTCGATCCGGGGCATTTCGCGATGCTCGGCACGGCGCTGCTGTTCTCGGTCTCCTATCTCATCGCCAAGATCATCTCGGGCGAGATGAGCGCGGCGGCGGTGGTCGTGCTGCTGTCGATCTCGGTGGCGCTGGGGCTGTTTCCCTTCGCGATGGCGGTCTGGGTGACGCCGTCCTGGGGCGATCTCGCGATCCTCGTCGCGGTGGCGGGCTTCGCCACCGGCGGCCATTACGCGATGACGCTGGCCTTCGCGGCGGCACCGGTGACGGTTACGCAGCCGGTGACCTTCCTGCAGCTCGTCTGGTCGGTGCTGGTGGGCGCGCTCTTTTTCGGCGAAGGCGTCGACCTCTGGGTCGTTGCGGGCGGCACGGTCATCATGGGGGCCGTGCTCTTCATCACCTGGCGCGAGGCGATGCTTAAGCGGAAGGTCGCGCCGCGTGGGCCGGAAGCCCAGTCCTGAGCGGGGAAACGCAGCGTTTCCAGATCCCGAAAAATCCTCGGTCGCAGCGCAGTTCTGCCCCATTTCGCCCGCAGCCTGTCTGCAGTTCATAGCTTAATGGAGAGTAGAAAGATGTTTGCCGAGACCAAGCTGACCGACGATCTGAACGACGTGCGTGATTTCCTGCTGAGCGAGCGCCGCAAGGTGCTGTCGGAGGCAGAGTGGCGTTTCCGCATGCGCGGCTACGGCTACAACCTGCGCCGCACCGAGGGTGGCCTCGAGGTGGCGCGGCTGCCGCAGAACCGGGTGTTGGGCACGCTCGAGATCTGAGCCGGCACCGGGTGCGAGCGCCTCTCGAGCGGCAATCCCGCGCGCTCTTCGGCAGTATTCAGAAATAATTAACTTTTCTTAACGAACGGGCTTGCGGCCCTGATGCGGCGGCGCGACATGCGATGCATGTTCAGACGTCGCCTCGCCGCCATCCCCCTTGTTGCAATCGCAATGATCGCTGCCACGACCGCGATGGCGGACCCGTCGGGTCGCGTCCGCGTGGTCGATGGAGACACGCTCGACGTGGGCGGTGTGCGGGTGCGCCTGCACGGCATCGACGCGCCGGAGAGCGCGCAGATGTGCGGCGGCGACGGTGTGCCGATGTGGGGCTGCGGCGCATGGGTGACGCGCGAGGTGCGCAGCCGCTACGAGGGGCGCGAGGCCAGCTGCGAGACGCTCGACACCGACCGCTACGGACGGTCCGTGGCGCGCTGCACCGTCTCGGGCAAGGACATCGGCCGGACACTGGTGCGCGAGGGCATGGCCTTTGCCTACCGCGCCTACTCGTGGGATTACGATCTGGACGAGAAGGGCGCGGCGGTCGAGGGCCGGGGCCTGCATGGCGAAGGCGTCCAGTCGCCGGCGGCGTTTCGCGCCGACGCACGGGCAGGGCGGGCGGCCGTCAACAGGGCGGATGCCCCCGCAGGCTGCACGATCAAGGGCAACATCGCCCGCGACGGCGAGCGCATCTACCACATGCCGGGACAACAGAACTACGGAGCCACGCGGATCAGCGAAGGCAAGGGTGAGCGGTGGTTCTGCTCGGAAGCCGAGGCCCGGGCGGCAGGCTGGCGCCGGGCACTGCGCTGACCTTCGAGCGATCCTGGCGCATCGGTTTGATCCCGGTCAATGTGGGCGCTTGCGGCCCGTGCAAGATTGCTCTTCCGGGCGGGGCGCCGCGAGGTTCTCACTCCGGAAAAGTCAATGAACACGAAGGAATGGCCGCATGTCCCACGTCCCGCACGAACTGCTTCAGGAGTTTCCGGATCACGCCGACACCATCGCGGCACTGAAGGCGCGCGACCGGCACTTCGCGCATCTCGCCGCGCAGTATCACGACATCAACCGCGAGGTGCACCGGGCGGAGACCGACGTTGCGCCGACGGATGATTTCGCTCTGACCGAGATGCGCAAGCGGCGCGCCCTGCTGAAGGACGAGATCTACGTAGCGCTGACGCGCGAGACGGCCTGACCTCGCTGCGTGACTGCGCGGGTCAGTCGAGCAGCGCCTCGATGCGGCTGACGATGGGTTGAGAGAGCGGCCGCGTGGTCGCGCCCCAGCCCTCGATGAAGCTGCCATCGGGGCCGATGAGCGCCTTGTTGAAGTTCCAGCTTGGCGCGAAGCCCTGCGCGTCGAGCCAGCGGTAGAGCGGGTGGGCCTCGGTGCCGGTGACGCGGGTGATCGTCGTCATCGGCATGTCGAGGTCGAAGTTCAGCTCGCAGAAGTCCTTGACCGCGGCCTCGTCGGCGAGCTCCTGCCGGAAGTCGTTCGACGGGACGGTGAGCACTACCAGTCCGCGGTCGCGGTAGCGATCGTAGAGCGCCTGCAGACCGTCGAACTGCGGGGTGAAGCCGCAGCGCGAGGCGGTGTTGACCACCAGCACCGGCTGCCCGTGCCACTGGTCGAGCGACAGACTGCCGCCGTCGATGCTGTCGAAGCGGAACGCCTGCGCCGCCATGACGGGCAGGGCGAGGGCGAAGGCGAGCAGGGCAAGCACAATGCGGATCATCACGAGTCCTCCTGATGGCGTGAAGTAGCATGACTTTGCGGAAGTCAATATACTGGTCAGGGGATCGCGCAGTGCCTATGTTTCCCCGATCAGGAGGTGTGCCATGGCCGGAGGCTGGAGCCGCGACGGCGCGGTGAGTGAACAGATCGAGGCGTCGATTTCCGACGAGTTGCAGCGGATGCGGGCGCGCAAGGGCCCGACGGGCGAGAGCCTGACCCATTGCGCCGAATGCGATGAGCCCATTCCGGAGAAGCGCCGGCAGGCGATCCCGGGCGTGAAGCTCTGCATCGACTGCCAGCAGGAACGCGACGGCGTGCAGAAGGCGCGCGGGGGCATCAACCGGCGCGGCTCGAAGGATTCCCAGCTGAAGTGATCTGGCGGTGCGGGCGCGGAGCGCCCGCGCAGGTCTCTCGGCGGCGGCCTGGGGCCTTGCCTCGGGTTGGCGCCCGGTGGTCGGGGCGGTCCTTCCTGCCCCAGCCCTATGCCGTTTGTGTGGCTGGCCCGATTTGCCGAGAGGCGTCCGAGGGGCAGGTCTGCCCTCGGCGCGCCTGTTCGAGGGTGGGGCGAGTCTCCGCCGCGTCAAGGACGCCTTCGGCGCCGCGCGTCCGCGCGGTGGCCTTGCGGCCATCCCTGACCCGCCGGAGACTCACCGGTTCTTGTCGCCCCCCGGGTCCGACCGGCTGATCTTGCGCCGCAGGGCGCGCCACATCGGCACCACGTCGAGCGCCGCGACGCCCAGTCCGAGCGGGATCATCCAGAAGCCGAGGATCGGCAGGAAGCCGAGGATGCCGCCGCAGATCAGCAGGATGCCCAGCAGCAGCCGCAACCCGGGTGGCACCCGGCGGCGGACGTGCACGAGCATGCGCTTGATGCGGTGGCGAAAGCGCCGCATCCGGTCCTGCCGGGGAGGGAGAGAAGGGGGCATGCGTGGTCTTTTCGTCCTCGGGTGATCTGCCGGACAGATGTCGGGGCCGCGCGTGCCTGGATCAAGGCCGTGTGGCCGCCCTGGGACATGATCCGCCGATCCGCACGCTCAGACCGGGGCTGGCGGCAGGTCTGCCGGGTGAACCCAGAAGCGCCAGGAGGCCCCCTTGGTTTCGAGATATTCGCGGAGACGTGCCTCGACCGCGTCGCGCGGCTCTTCCTTCAGCCGGGCTATGGCGTCGCCGTAGATGCGGAAGACCGGTTCGAACTGCGGCGAGTCGTAACCCAGCGCGACGTGCCCGCTGTTTAGGAGCAGCTCTTCGAGAGCCCGCAGTTCGGCAGATGTGGCGTGGTGTGCCGGGTGGTTCACTCGGCCCGGGTCCGACAGCACGGCTGCGATCCAGCCCTCTGGCACGAAGCGGTGGTCAGGCCCCTCCCGCCAGTGCACGAGGCGGATGGGGTGAGGGGCGATGCTGGTCCATGCCGGGGCGGCCAGGATGGACCTGACCGCCTCGGTGAGACGCCCGGAGGTCACTCCTCCATGGCCTCGAGTTCGTCGATGAAGCCTTCGATCATCGACAGGCCCTTCTGCCAGAAGGTCGGGTCGGTGGCGTCGAGGCCGAAGGGGGCGAGCAGCGCCTTGTGGTGTTTCGAGCCGCCCGCCTTGAGCATGTCGAAATACTTGTCCTGGAAGCCGTCGGGGTTTTCCTCGTAGACCGCGTAGAGCGCGTTCACCAGCCCGTCGCCGAAGGCATAGGCGTAGACGTAGAAGGGCGAATGCACGAAGTGCGGCACGTAGGCCCAGAAGGTCTCGTAGCCCTCCATGAACTCGAATGCCGGCCCGAGGCTCTCGGCCTGCACCGACATCCACAGCGCGTTGATGTCGTCCGGCGTGAGCTCTCCGCCCCGACGTGCCTCGTGCAGCTTGCACTCGAAGTCGTAGAAGGCGATCTGGCGCACCACCGTGTTGATCATGTCCTCGACCTTGCCGGCGAGCAGCACCTTGCGTTCCTGCTTGTCCTTGGCGTGGTCGAGCAGGCGGCGGAAGGTCAGCATCTCGCCGAAGACCGAGGCGGTCTCGGCCAGTGTCAGCGGCGTCGAGGCCAGCATCTCGCCCTGGCCGGCGGCCAGCACCTGGTGCACGCCGTGGCCCAGTTCATGGGCGAGCGTCATCACGTCGCGCGGCTTGCCGAGGTAGTTGAGCATCACGTAGGGGTGGACCTCGGTCACGGTCGGGTGGGCGAAGGCGCCCGGTGCCTTGCCCGGCTTCACGCCCGCGTCGATCCAGCCCTTGGTGAAGAAGGGCTCGGCGATCTCGGACATGCGCGGATCGAAGCCGGAGTAGGCGTTCATCACCGTCTCGCGGGCCTCGTCCCAGTCGACGATCCGGTCGGTCTCCATCGGCAGGGGCGCGTTGCGGTCCCAGACCTGCATGGTGTCGAGACCGAGCCACTTGCGCTTGAGCTCGTAGTAGCGGTGCGAAAGGCGCGGGTAGGCGTCGACCACCGCGTCGCGCAGCGCCTGCACCACCTCGGGTTCGACGTCGTTGCTCAGGTGCCGCGCCATCTGCGCCGAGGGCATGCCCCGCCAGCGGTCGAGGATTTCCTTTTCCTTGGCCTGCGTGTTGTGGACGCGGGCGAAGGTGCGGACGTTGCCGGTGAACACGCGGGCCAGCTCGCGGGCGGCGGCCTCGCGCTTGGCGCGGTCCTGCTCGGTCAGCTGGTTGAGCGCGGATTCGATCGACATCTCTTCGCCGTCGATGGTGAACACGAGGCCGGCGATGGTCTCGTCGAAGAGCTTCATCCAGGCGTCGCCCACCACGCCGAGGTCGTGCAGGAAGTGCTCGAGCTCATCCGAAAGCTGGTAGGGCTTCATCGCGCGGACCCGGTCGAAGGCGGGCTTGTAGCGCGCGAGCTCGTCGTTGGCGGCAAAGAGCGACTCGTAGCGGTCGTCGGCCATCCGGTTGAGCTCGAGCGAGAAGAAGACCAGCGGGGTGGTGTAGTTGGTCACCTTCTCCTGCAGGTCCGACAGGAACTTGGCGCGTTCCGCGTCGGTGGTGTTCTGGTAGTAGCGCAGCCCGGCAAAGGACATCAGCCGCCCGCCGACGGTCTCGATCTTCTCGTGGCGCTGGACCATTTCGAGGAACGCCGCGGCGTCGAGCGTGTCGAGCTTGCCCTCGTAGTCCTGTGCGAAGCGCGAGCAGGCGTCTTCGAGCCAGTCGAGGTCGCGCTTCAGTTCGGGGGCGTCCTGCGACGGGTAGAGGTCGCTGAGATCCCACTCCGGCAGGTCGCCCAGGTCGCGGCCTCCGGCGGTCGCGTTTGCATCGAGTACGGGGCGGGGAAGGGAAATGGCGGTCAGCATGGGCTCCTCATCTTCAATCTGTCCCATGACATAGGGGGCGCGGCGCGGAAATGGCAATGGCGGGGCGTGGAAATTGCGCGTGAGCCGGGCCCGGCAATGCAGACTTTGGGATCGGGCCGGGGCGCTTTCCGCAAAAAGCGCTCGCCCTGCGGGCCGGGCCGGATAAGCTGTAGGTGGCGCGCTCTGGGGAGGGGCGACCGTGTGAAAGTGATTTCAAGGGAGGAAGGGATATGTCGCAAAAACCAATTCTGTTCGGGGCCGCTGGGATCGTGCTCGGGTTCCTTGGCGGCATCGCCATCGGCAGCGCCACCAACGGCAGCAAGATCGGCGATGCGGTGTCGCAGGCAATGGCGCCGGCGCAGGAAAGCGTGGCCAGCGCTGCCACCGCGCAGCAGGAGGCGCTGGCCGGGCTGTCCGACCGGATCGCGGCGCTCGAGTCCGCGATGTCGGAAAGTTCCGGCAGCGGCGCAGAGATGGCGGCGGCGCTCAAGGACCAGCTCGAGTCGATGCATTCGGACATGCAGGCGAGGCTCGACGAGGTGGCCGCGGGGGCCGAGGCGCAGGCGCGCGCCATGCAGAGCGCTCTGGCCGATCTTTCCGGCGGGATGCAGGAGGCGGCGCAGCTCGCGGCGGCAGCGGTTGCCTCGAAGAACGGCGGCGGCGCGGGGGCCAGCGCCGAGGGCATGACGATCACCGACCCGCTGGGCGTCGGCGAGACGGCGCTGTTCGCCGATGGCGACGTGCGGGCGTTCGTCTCGCGGCTTGATCCGCAGGGCGGCGCAGTGCGGCTGATGGTGAACCGGCAGATGGCGGCGCTCGGGGCCGGGGGCTCGACGCGGGTGAGCATGGGCGGCGGAACCTGCACCGTGGCGGTGATGGGGCTCGAGGACGGACGTGTGACGCTCGGTTCCGACTGCGGCAGCGCTGGCACGGAAAGCGAAGAGATGCAGGGCGAGGGCGACAGTGCCGCGTCATCCGAGGCACCCGAGGACGGTGTCCGCGCCGGCGAGGTCGCAAGGCTTGCCGATGGCCAGCTGCGGGTCTTCGTCTCGGGGCTTGCCTCGGACGGCTCGGGCGCGCGCATCGCGGTAAACGGGGTGCGGACGCAGATGGTCGGCACGGGCGAGAGCATCGACGTCACCGCGGGCGACGCCGCCTGCACCGTGACCGTCACCGGGGTCGGCAACGGCATGGTCGGCCTTGAGGGCTCCTGCGGCTGAGCCTCAGCCGTAGGCCTCGAGCAGCGCGCGCAGGTCGTCGAGCGTATTGGCCTCCTGCGCGGGCTTGTCGTGGCGCCAGCGCGCCATGCGCGGAAACCGCAGCGACAGCCCCGACTTGTGGCGCGGGCTGGGCTGGATGCCCTCGAAGGCGATCTCGAAGACCAGCTCGGGGCGCACCTGCCGCACCGGGCCGAAGCGCTGCAGCGTGTTGCGCCGCACCCAGTTGGTGATGCGGTCGAACTCGGCGTCGGTCAGGCCGGAGTAGGCCTTGGTGAAGGGCACGAGCTCGTTGCCGTTCCAGGCGGCAAAGGTGAAGTCGGTGAACAGGTTGGCCCGCCGGCCGTGGCCCTGCTGGGCGTAGATCATCACCGCGTCGACGCTCAGCGGGTCGAGCTTCCACTTCCACCAGTCGCCCTTCTTGCGCCCCGAGAGGTAGGGCGCGTCGAGGCGCTTCAGCATGACGCCCTCGGCGCGGCGCTCGCGGGCTGTGGCGCGGGTCTCGGCAAGCGCTTCCCAGCTGTCGAAGGCAAGGCTGGGCGAGCGACGCACCGGCGCATCGTCGGGCAGATTGGCGAGCAGCGCATCGAGCCGGGCGCGGCGCTCGGAGAAGGGGGCGTCGCGCAGGTCTTCGCCCCCCGCTTCGAGCAAATCGTAGGCAAGCAGCACCACCGGGGCCTCGCGCAGGAGCTTCTTCGGCACGGTCTTGCGCCCGATGCGCTGCTGCAGCGTGTTGAAGGGCATCGGCTGGCTGCCGTCCCAGGCGACGATCTCGCCGTCGAAGACATGGCCGGGTGCAAGGAAATCCGTGGCGCGGGCCAGTTCGGGGAAGCGGTCGGTCGTCAGCTCTTCGCCGCGCGACCAGACGTGATGCGATCCGCCGCGCAGGATCAGCTGGCCGCGGATGCCGTCCCATTTCCACTCGGCCAGCCAGTCGTCGGGCGGCCCCAGGTCCTCGGGCGTGCCGTCGAGCTGGTAGGCAAGGTAGAACGGGTAGGGACGGCTTTCGTCCTCCTGCGGGTCGGGGGATTCCACGAGGTCGTGCCAGGTGGTGCTCTGCGGCGTCCAGTCGCCCATCAGCCGCAGCGCCAGCGCCGCTTCGTCCTGCCCGGTGGCGAGGGCCAGCGCGCGGGTCATCAGCTTGCGGCTCACGCCGATGCGGAAGCCGCCGGTGATCAGCTTGTTGGATAGGAACCGCCCGGTCTCGTCGAGCCTGTCCCACTGCGCGAGGATGCGCGCCTTGCGGTCCTCGATGTCGCGCCGGGGCAGGGTGAGCAACTCTTCGAGCAGGCTCGAGAGCGACGGCTCGGCCACCTCGGTGGGCGGCGGCAGGATGAGCGCGATGGTCTCGGCGAGATCGCCAACGATCGGGTAGCTTTCCTCGACCAGCCAGAGCGGCAGCCCGGCGCGCTCGGCAGCCCATTCGCGCAGCTGGGTGGTGTTCACCGCGCGCTTCGGCCGGCGGCCCGAGAACAGCGCGATGGTCCAGAGCCGGTCGTCGTCTGGGGCGGTCTCGAAATAGCGGGCGAGGGCCTCGGTCTTCACCGTGGTCTTGGTGGTCTGGTCGATGGCCATGAACAGCTCGGCGAAGGCCCTCATGCGGCGTCCTCCGCCGCGTCGATGGCGTCTTCGTCACCGCCGAACTCGGTCGGCACGACCTCGGCGTCATAGCCCCGGCTGCTCAGCCAGCGGGCGAAGATCTCGGTGTAACCATGCGTCGCGAAGATCCTTTCCGCGCCGGTGGCCTCGATGGCCGCGTGCAGTTCGCTCCAGTCGGCGTGGTCCGACAGCACGAAGCCCCGGTCGGCGCCGCGCCGCCGGCGCACCCCGCGCAGCCGCATCCACCCCGAGGCGACGCCGGTCGAGGCGTTGCGGAAGCGCCGCGACCACTTGCTGCCGAGCGCCGAGGGCGGGGCGATGACCATGGCGCCGGGATGCGCCTTGAGGTCGAGCTCTGGCGTGACGTGGTGGGTCTCGGGCAGCGCGTAGCCCTGCGCGCGCAGCACCGCGTTGGTGTTCTCGACCGCGCCATGGGTCAGGATCGGGCCTATCCCGGGGTCGAGCAGCGCGAGCAGCCGCTGCGCCTTGCCCAGCGAATAGGCCCCGAGGATCGCGGGGCGCCCCTCGGCCGCGCAGCGGGCCCACCAGTCGTTGATCTCGCGCGCGATCTCGGCCTGCGGCCGCCAGGTGAAGACCGGCAGGCCGAAGGTGCATTCGGTCACGAAGGCGTGGCAGCGCACCGGCTCGAAGGTCTCGCACAGCCCGTCCGGCGTGGTCTTGTAGTCGCCCGAGACGACCCAGACCTCGCCGCCGACCTCGACCCGCACCTGCGCCGAGCCGGGGATGTGGCCTGCCGGGTGAAAGCTGACCGTGGCGCCGCCGATGCGGCGTTCCTCGCCGAAGCGGATGGTGTCGAGCGCGATGTCGCCCAGCCGGTGGCGGATCACCGGCGCCGCTGCCTCGGTGGCGAGATAGGCGCGGTGTCCGGGGCGGGCGTGATCGGCATGGCCGTGGGTGATGAGCGCCCGGTCGACCGGGCGCCAGGGGTCGATGTGGAAATCGCCCGCCGGGCAGTAGATGCCCCTGTCGGTGAAGCTCAGGACCGGTCCGTTCATGCCGGGCAAGCTAGCGCCGGCGCGGCGCGGGGCCAGATCAGGCGATCATCGACTGCCGCCCGGCATCGGTGCGGGCCTCTTCGAAGACGCTCGCCATGCGGCTGAGGATCCGGCCGCGGGTCACCGCGTCTTCCATGAGCACCTCGTGCTCGCCGTCGCGGATCGTCTCGAGCGCACCGCCGGGCCAGGCGGCCATGCGGCTCGCGATGCGCGGCACGTCGACGATGCGCTCGTTGCTGCCGACGAAGGTCACCGCCGGCACCTGCGGCGCGGGCAGGCGGGCCAGCGCGAGGCATTCGCCGAGTGCCTCGTGCAGCCAGCGCATCGAGGGACCGCCGAGCTGCAGCTCGGGGATCTCGTTCACCTGCCGTTGCATGTAGGCCCACCCGTCGCGATCCCGGGTCAGCAGGTTGCCGTCGAAAAGCGCGGTTGCGACGTAGCTCGCGGGGCCGGTCGAGGGTGCATACATGTGTCCCAGCCCGAAGCGCGCGCTGCTCCAGCCAAGCGCCCAAGCGGCGGGCCGCAGCGCCGCCGCGAGCCGGATGCCCCACATCGGGCCGGTGAAGCCGGCGGCGGCCACCGGCAGCCCCTCGATCAGGGCGCGCAGGCCGATGCCGGCGCCCATCGAATGCGCGATCATGTAGAGCGGGCGGGGCAGGTCGAGCCGGTCCGCCGCCGCGAGCATCGCCGCGACGTCGTGCTGGTAGTCGCGGAACAGGTTCACGTGACCGGCACGCCGGTCCTCGAGCATCCGGTCGGCCAGCCCCTGGCCGCGCCAGTCGATCGCCAGCGTGTGAAACCCGAGATCGGCGAGGTCGGCCGCGACCCGCCCGTATTTCTCGGCGTATTCCGTGCGGCCGGGGAACATCAGCACCGTGCCCGTGGCATCGGCGGGCCCGGGGTAGTGGGCCACGCGCAGGCGCAGGTTGTCGGTGCTGCTGATCCAGAAGGCACGGGCGCCCGCCGGCCCTTCGGCAAGCTCCGCGTGAAAGGGCGCCTCGATCATCATGTCAGGACAGAACTCCTCCGAGACGCATTGCCGCGCCCATGTCGCCATCGACGGCGAGCCGGCCCGACATGAAGGCGGACGTCGGGTTCAGATCGCCCTCGAGAATCTGCTGGAAGGTGTCGGTGTTCGCCGTCAGCGTCACATCTGCCGGCTCGTCGCCCGCGTGCGCGCCGTTCTCGTCGATGACGATATTGCCTTCGCCCTCGATCACGAACTTGGCCACGCCGTCGAATCCCTGCCCGTCCATCCTCTTGTTCAGCGCCTCGACCGCCGCATTCACGATATCGCTCATTCGTTGTCCTTCCTTCACGAAAACCTGTGCTGGCAATCCAGCATCATCGGGTTACACTCGGAAGCTATGAGCATGCGTCGAGACAAGAGCAAATATATCGTGGCGGCACTTTCGGCCGTAGTCATGTTTTCCTTACCTCTCGCCGCGGTTGCGCAGGATGGCGCCGGCGACCTGCTCGAGGAGCTTGGCTCCGCGCAGAACGAGGCGCAGGCGCAGCGCATCGAGAAGGCGCTGTTCATGGAGTGGTCCAAGTCCGGATCTGCGGCGATGGACCTGCTGCTGAAACGTGGTCGCGACGCGCTCGAAATCAACGATACCGGCGCGGCGATCGAGCATCTCACCGCGCTCACCGACCACGCGCCCGAGTTTGCCGAGGGCTGGCACACGCTGGCGCTGGCCTACTACCAGGCCGAGATGATCGGGCCGTCGATGGATGCGCTCGAACACGCGCTGGCGCTCAATCCCCAGCATTTCGGGGCCCTGCGCGGCGTCGGATCGGTGCACGAACAGCTCGGGAACGATGCGCTTGCGTATGATGCCTATACGCAGGTACTTGAACTCAGACCGTTCGATGAACAGGTGACCGAAGCGCTCGAACGGCTGTCCGGCCGGGTGCAGGGCACCGAGATCTGAGCATCTGAGGGAAGGAACAGGGCGGCACCATGCCCCAACGCGCACGGATCGCGGCCGTTCTTGGCCCGACCAACACAGGCAAGACCCACTACGCCATCGAACGGATGCTCGGCCACAGGACAGGCATGATCGGCCTGCCGCTGCGCCTGCTTGCGCGCGAGGTATACGACAAGATCGTGGCCGCGCGCGGCCCGTCCGTCGTGGCGCTCATCACCGGCGAGGAACGGATCGTTCCGCCGCGCGCCCAGTACTGGGTGTGCACCGTCGAGGCCATGCCCGAGGGGATGGGCTGCGACTTCGTGGCCATCGACGAGATCCAGCTCTGCGCCGATCCCGAGCGCGGCCATGTCTTCACCGACCGGCTGCTGCGGATGCGGGGCCTGCACGAGACGCTCTTCATGGGGTCCGACACCATGCGCGGGCCGATCTCGCAGCTGGTGCGGGGCGTCGAGTTCATCCGCCGCGAGCGCATGAGCCAGCTCGGCTATCTCGGCTCGAAAAAGATCAGCCGGATGCCCGCGCGGTCGGCCATCGTCGGCTTCTCGGTCGACAACGTCTATGCCATCGCCGAGCTGATCCGCCGCACCAAGGGCGGTGCCGCCGTGGTCATGGGGGCGCTCAGCCCGCGCACCCGCAACGCGCAGGTCGAGCTCTACCAGAACGGCGAGGTCGACTACCTCGTCGCCACCGATGCCATCGGCATGGGGCTCAACCTCGACATCGACCACGTGGCGTTTTCCTCGCTCACGAAGTTCGATGGGCGCCGGATGCGGCCGCTGCAGCCGAATGAACTGGCGCAGATCGCAGGGCGCGCGGGGCGGGGGATGCGCCCGGGCACCTTCGGCACGACCGGTGATGCCGGGCAGATCCCCGACGAGTGGGTCGAGGCGATCACCTCGCACAGCTTCACGCCGATCCGGAAACTGAACTGGCGCAACCCCGAGCTGCGCTTCGGCTCGATCGACGCGCTTGCCATCTCGCTCGAGCAGGCGCCGCAGGACGAGTGGCTCACCAAGGCCCGCGAGGCCGACGACCTCAAGGCGCTGAAGTCGCTCGGCGACGACGGCGAGGTGCAGGCACGGGCCTCGAACCCGCGGTCGGTGCAGCTATTGTGGGACGTCTGCCGCATTCCCGACTTCCGTGGCATAAGTCATGCGGAACATGCGGGCCTGTTGCAGGTTATCTTCAAGCACCTGCACGAGCGCGGCACGATCCCGGCGGATTTCCTCGCACGGCAGGTGAAGCGGATCGACCGGACCGACGGGGACATTGACACCCTGTCGAAACGGCTGGCCTATATCCGCACGTGGACCTATGTGGCCCAGCGGAAGGGCTGGGTCGACGACGAAAGCCATTGGCGCGACGCGACCCGCGCTGTAGAAGACGCATTGTCCGACGCGCTCCACGCGCGCCTGACGCAGAGATTTGTTGACCGGCGGACATCAGTGCTGCTTCGCCGGTTGAAGCAGAAGGAGGCCCTTTTGGCCGAGGTGAACGACAAGGGTGAAGTGACCGTCGAAGGCGAATTCGTCGGTCGGCTGGAAGGGTTCCGGTTCCGCCAGGACCAGGGCGCGACGGGGCAGGAAGCGAAGGCGCTGAAGCAGGCGTCGCTGCAGGCGCTGGCGCCGCACTTCCACCTGCGGGCGGACCGGTTCTACAATGCACCGGATACCGAGATCGACTTCACCGAGCAGGGTGGTCTGATGTGGGGTGAGCAGGCCGTGGGCAAGCTCGCCAAGGGCGACGATCCGCTGAAGCCGCGCGTGGTGGCCTTCGTGGACGATATCGCCGGTCCGGAAGTCCAGCAGAAGGTCGAGCGCCGCCTGCAGCATTTCATCGACCGCAAGATCGCAGCGCTCTTCGAGCCGCTGATGAACCTGCAGCGCGACGAGACGCTGACCGGGCTTGCCCGTGGCTTCGCCTTCCGCATGGTCGAGGCGCTGGGCATCCTGCCGCGCAGCCTCGTTGCCGACGAGGTCAAGCAGCTCGACCAGGACGCGCGCGGCGCGCTGCGGAAGCACGGCCTGCGGTTCGGTCAATACACGATCTTCATGCCGCTTCTTCTGAAGCCCGCGCCGACCCGGCTGCGGCTGGTGCTGTGGTCGCTGTTCAACGATCTCGACACCTTCCCCGAGGCGCCGCCGCCGGGGCTGGTGACCGTGCCGAACATGCGCGACGTGCCGATGCAGCACTACACGCTCTCGGGCTATCGCCCGGCGGGCGAGCGTGCGATCCGCATCGACATGCTCGAGCGGTTGGCGGACCTCCTGCGCCCGCAGGACAGCCGGGGTGGCTTCGAGGCCAACGCAGACATGCTGTCGATCACCGGCATGACGCTCGAGCAATTCGCCGATCTGATGCAGGGTCTTGGTTATCGTGCCGAAAAGGGTGAGCGCGAGAAGGTGCGCACCGCAGACCAGGTCGTGACCGAAACCTCCGAGCCCACCGCAGAGCCGGGTGAGGGCGAGCCGGTCATGGATGCCGCGCGCGAAGAGGAAACGACCCCCGCCGCGATGCCCGATCCCGCCGACGAGCCCGCGCCCGCCGACGTGATCTCCGGCACCGAGAGCATCGACGACGAGGGTTTTGCTCCGGTCAACGAAGACCCGCAGCCTGAACAGGTCGACGACAACATCGCCGAGACCCCCGAGGAAGAGATCCTGCCGGGCGAGGCGCCCGACGCCGCGCTCGCCGGGCCCGAGACCGAGGTCTTCTATACCTTCGTCTGGGTCGGCAACCGCAATCGCGGTGGCGGCAACCGTCGCGAGCGCGACGGCCAGAAGGGCGCGCCGCGCGGCAAGGGCGGAAAGCCCCAGGGCAAGGGCGGACCGCGCAAGGCCAAGGGTGGGAAGCCCCAGGGCGGCGGCAAGGCCAAGAACTACGAGTCGCGTCCCCGCAAGGAAGACAAGATCGACCCCGACAACCCCTTCGCGGCGGCTCTCATGGGCCTGAAGAACAAGTCGTAAGTGTCGGACGGCGCGGCCAAGCTCCGGATCGACAAGTGGTTGTGGCAGGCCCGCTTCTTCAAGACGCGGAGCCTTGCCGCCAAGATCGTGTCGGGCGGCGTCCGGGTGAACACGCTGAAGGTGGCCAAGCCCGCCTACGGCGTTGCCCCGGGCGACGTTCTGACCTTTGCGCAGGGGCGACAGGTGCGGGTGATCCGCGTCGTCGCCCTTGGCGAACGGCGCGGACCGGCGCCGGAGGCGCAGGCGCTTTATGAGGATCTCGATCCGCCCAAAGCGCCGGAGAGCGACGCCGCTCCGGCACCCTCGGTGCCGCGCTACGAGAGGGGCGGACGGCCGACGAAGCGCGACAGACGCATGCTCGATCGGCAGCGGGATGTGCTTGAATGATCCCGCAACGTGGTCTAGCTAACCCTAAACGCAAGACGCTCACGGATGAACTGCCATGACTTATGTGGTCACTGACAACTGCATTGCCTGCAAATACACCGACTGTGTCGAGGTATGCCCGGTGGACTGTTTCTACGAGGGCGAGAACGCGCTGGTGATTCATCCCGACGAGTGCATCGACTGCGGTGTGTGCGAGCCCGAATGCCCCGCCGACGCCATCCGCCCGGATACCGAACCGGACATGGAGAAATGGGTCGAGTTCAACCGGAAATACTCCGAGATGTGGCCGGTCATCATCACCAAGAAGGATCCGCTGCCCGAGGCAGAGGAACGTGATGGCGAGCCGGGCAAGCTCGACAAGTACTTCTCGGAAGCCCCGGGCGAGGGCGGCTGAGGCCTGATTCGCGCGTCAGCATCCGTTTTTCGGATGTTAGCGCCTGCCATCCCTTTCAAGCGATTGACTTGAAAGGGATATTTCCCTTTTCTCGAGAATCTGGGAAGTGGCGCATTTTTGTGCTATGATCTGGCTCAATGAGAATGCCGCAAACACATGGCCGGGCCTGTCTGCACCCGGATGATTGATCTAGGACGCGTGTTGTCGAAGCGAACGGGATGTGCCGCATCTCCGTCCGCTTTTGTTGTCCGTGTGTGAGCGGTGTGGCTGCTGAGGACCCTGTTGTATGACCAAGACCAAGAAAAACGAATTCCGCCCCAACGACTACGTGGTCTACCCTGCCCATGGTGTCGGCCAGATCATGTCGATCGAGGAGCAGGAAGTCGCCGGCATGAAGCTGGAACTGTTCGTGATTTCCTTCGAGAAGGACAAGATGACCCTGCGGGTGCCCACCCACAAGGCGACCGAGGTCGGGATGCGCTCGCTCAGCTCGCCCGACGTGGTGAGCCAGGCGATGAAGACGCTCAAGGGCAAGGCCAAGGTGAAGCGCGCCATGTGGTCGCGCCGCGCGCAGGAGTATGAGCAGAAGATCAACTCCGGCGACCTGATCGCCATCGCCGAGGTCGTGCGCGACCTTCACCGCGCCGACGACCAGCGCGAGCAGAGCTACTCCGAGCGTCAGCTCTACGAAGCCGCGCTCGAGCGCCTGACCCGCGAAGTGGCCGCCGTGAGCGGCGGCGACGAGGTGTCGGCCGCACGCCAGGTCGACGAAGTGCTGGGCCTGCGCGCCGCCTGATCGCGGCGACATCGGAACTGTTTGGAAAAGCGGGCCCTCGGGTCCGCTTTTTCGTTGTGTCAGGGCCGCCGTGCGGTGCCTTCGGGTGGCAAGCCACCGCCCGCGCGGGGCCTCAGGCGGCGTCGTTGCGCTTTTCGGAAAGCGCCGTGTAAAGCGCGGTCTCGAGTTCCTTCTCGAGCTCGCGGGCGCGTTTCACATAGGCCTCGTTCTCGGCCGAGGGCACGTTCGGATCCCAAAGCTGCGCCAGCTCGCGCACGGTTTCCCGGTCGTGGTGATAGAAGGTCTCCTGCGCGATGGCGGCCTCGTAGTCCGACATGCCGATCTCTTCCAGAACGTAGCGACCGGCCCGCAGCGAGCTGTCGAACATCTCGCGCACGATCTTGTCGGCCCCCGCCTGGTAGAGTTCGTAGACATGGGTGCGGTCGTGTGCGCGGGCGACGATGAACAGGTCCTCTCGCATCCGGCGGGCGAAGCGCACGAGCTTCGTCGTGGCCTTTGGATCATCGAGCCCGGCGACCAGCACCTTGGCGTCCTTGATTCCCGCCGCGTGCAGCAGCTCGGGGCGGGTGGGGTCGCCGAAGAACCCCCGGAAGCCGAAGCGCCGCATCAGTTCGATGGTCTTCATGTCGTGGTCGATCACCACGGTCTTGTAGCCCGAGCTCTGGACAAGGCGGTTCACGATCTGCCCGAAGCGGCCGATGCCGGCGATGATGATCGATCCCTCGGGCTCGATCTGCTCTTCGGGTTGCGCCTCGCGCGATTCAACGATCCGGTTGGAGACGTAGTCGAAGAGGATGAAAAGCAGCGGGGTGATCAGCATCGAGAGCGCCACCACCAGCAGCAGGCGCTGTCCGAGCGCCTGCGTGAAGATGTTGAGCTGCAGCGCGAAGGAGATCAGCACGAAGCCGAATTCCCCTGCCTGTGCCAGCGACAAGGTGAACAGCCAGCGCCCCCGCGTGCGCAGCTTGAACATGCGCGACAGCCCGTAGAGGATCGCGCCCTTGAGCAGGATCAGCCCCAGCGCCAGGCCCAGGATCGTCATGGGTTCGCGCATGAAGGCCGAGATGTCGATCCCGGCGCCGACGGTGATGAAGAACAGCCCGAGCAGCAGCCCCTTGAACGGCTCGATGTCCGACTCGAGCTGGTGGCGGAATTCAGAGTTTGCCAGCACCACGCCGGCAAGGAAGGTGCCGAGGGCAGGCGAAAGGCCCACCATCTCCATCAGGAAGGCGATGCCCACGACGATCAGCAGCGCGACCGCCGTGAACATCTCGGGCAGGCGGGCAGAGTTGATGTGGCGGAACAGCGGACGCGCGCCGTAGATGCCCGCGACGATGATCAATGCGACCGCCGCCAGCGTGACCAGCGCGACGCCCCAGCCGGGCAGGCCCTCGACCAGCGACAGGCCGTGGTGCACGTCTTCTTCCTGCGCCGTTCGGCGGATCGAGCCGTCGGCGGCAAGTTCGGCGGTGCTCTGGACCGCCAGCAGGGGCAGCACGATCAGCATGGGAATGACCGCGATGTCCTGCGTGAGCAGCACCGAGAACGCCGACCGGCCGCCGGTCGATTGCATGAGGCCCTTTTCGCTCAGGGTCTGCAGCACGATCGCGGTGGACGACAGCGCGAAGACCATGCCGCAGGCAAGCGCCGGCGCCCAGCCAAGCCCGAGAAGCATCGCGCCTGCCATCACCGCCAGCATCGTCAGCACGATCTGCGAGCCGCCGAGTCCCACGAGCCGGTGACGCATGTCCCACAGCGCGCGCGGTTCCAGTTCGAGCCCGATGATGAAGAGCATCATCACCACGCCGAACTCGGCGAAGTGGCGCAGGTCGTCGGTGGCCGAGACAAGGTGAAACACCGGCCCGATGACAATCCCCGCCAGCAGGTAGCCCAGCACCGAGCCAAGCCCGAGTCGGGCGGCGATCGGTACCGCGATCACCGCGGCAGCAAGGTACACCGAGGCCTGAAAAAGAAATCCGTCCATGATCCATCCGTCTGAGCAATCCGTCCCAAGATGGGACAGACGGCCCGGGGATGACAACAGCCCATCGTGACGCGCCGATGGCGGCGGGGCTGCCGGGTGTGACATTCAAGTGAAATTCACGCCTGCACGCCACCTATACGAGAGTGCCGCTTGACGCAGGAGCAGGAGCGGCGTATTCGCCTTTCGTGGCGCTTTGTTACCGGATTGCGGGCCACGTTAAACATGCCGCTAAAGAGGTCGAACGAAAGCCCCTTTCGCTTGACCGCGGCTGGGGCTTTTTTCAATTGCGGCGCAGGGGGCCGCGGAGGGAACAGGAATGACGACGAAGGGACGACGCACGCAGGCGGTTCACGGCGGCACCAAGCGTAGCCAGTGGGGCGAGCTCAGCGAAGCGATCTTTCTCACCCAGGGGTTTGCCTACGACAGCGCCGAGCAGGCCGAGGCGCGGTTCCTCGGGGCGGGCCCGGACGAATACATCTACGCGCGCTACGGCAACCCGACGGTGGCCATGTTCGAAGAGCGCATCGCGCTGTTCGAGGGCGCCGAGGATGCCTTTGCAACGGCCTCCGGCATGGCGGCGGTGAACGGCGCGCTGTTCTCCATGCTCAAGGCGGGTGATCGGGTGGTCTCGGCCCGCGCGCTCTTCGGGTCGTGCCTCTACATCGTCGAGGAAATCCTGCCACGTTTCGGCATCGAGGTCGTTCTCGTGGACGGTGCCGACCTCGACCAGTGGAAGGAGGCGCTCGCTTCCGGCGCCAAGGCGGTGTTCTTCGAGAGCATGTCGAACCCGACGCTCGAAATGGTCGACATCGAGGCGGTCTCGACCCTTGCCCATGCGGCCGGCGCGACGGTGATCGTCGATAACGTGTTCTCGACCCCGGTGTACTCGAATGCCATCGCGCAGGGGGCCGATGTCGTGGTCTATTCCGCGACGAAGCACATCGACGGCCAGGGCCGCGCGCTTGGCGGGGTGATCCTCGGCAGCCGCGAGTTCATCCGCAAGACGGTCGAGCCCTACATGAAGCACACCGGCGGCTCGATGAGCCCCTTCACCGCGTGGATCATGCTCAAGGGCATCGAGACCATGGACCTGAGGGTGCGCGCCCAGTCGACCTCGGCCCGGGCCATCGCCGAGGCGGTGACCGGCCATCACAAGGTAACCCGGGTGAGTTACCCGGGGCTTGTGAGCCATCCGCAGCACGAACTGGCACAGCGCCAGCTTGGCGGGGCAGGCGGCACGATGGTGGCGTTCGAAATCGAGGGCGGAAAGGAGGCGGCGTTCCGCTTCTGCAACGCGCTCGAGATCATCCTGATCTCGAACAACCTCGGTGATGCGAAATCGATCGCCACCCATCCGGCGACGACGACGCACCAGCGGCTGAGCCCCGAGCAGCGTGCGGGTCTGGGCATTTCCGACGGGCTGATGCGACTGTCCGTCGGCATCGAAGCGACCGAGGACCTCGTGTCCGACATTCTGCAGGCCCTGGACGCGGCGTAATGGTCGTGCCGCAGTCACGGAACGGTTCACACTCTCGTGCAGTTCCGTGGGGATCGAAAAAAATGGAAATGCGACGTGGCGGAAACTACATCTGCCCTGTCGCTGACTAGCCTCTTGAGAAAGCCCGCAATGAACGTGCACACGCCGGAAATCGACCGCAAACCCAGCCGCGAGGAAGCCGCCGAGGCTCTGGCGCTCCTGCGCCGTTTCGCCGACACCGCACAGGATGGCGAAATCGACGCGCTCGATCCTGCCATCGCCGCGCTGCGCGACGGTGTGGTCTACCCCGAGCTGTCCCGCGATTACCCTCACGGCTTCAGCGTCGACGAGGCTTATCGCGATACGCTGCCCGACCTGCAGAACGGGCCTGCGTCTCTCATCAAGGGCGAGGACCGGGCGATCCAGCACGTCGGGATCTCGAACTTCCGCCTGCCGATCCGGTATCGCAGCCGCGACAACGGCGACCTCACGCTCGAGACCTCGGTCACCGGCACGGTGAGCCTCGACGCGGGCAAGAAGGGCATCAACATGTCGCGCATCATGCGCAGCTTCTACGCCCACGCGGAAAAGACCTTTTCCTTCGAGGTGATCGAGGCGGCGCTCGACGACTACAAGACCGACCTTGGCAGCTTCGATGCGCGCATCCAGATGCGCCTGTCGTTCCCGATGATGATGCAGAGCCTGCGCTCGGGGCTCTCGGGCTACCAGTATTACGACATCGCGCTCGAACTCGTCGAGACCGCCGGGGTGCGCCGCAAGATCCTGCACCTCGATTACGTCTACAGCTCGACCTGCCCGTGCTCGCTGGAGCTTTCCGAGCACGCCCGCCGCGAGCGCGGCCAGCTGGCCACGCCGCATTCGCAGCGGTCCGTGGCGCGGGTCTCGGTAGAACTGACCGAGGACGGCTGCCTCTGGTTCGAGGACCTGATCGACCTCTGCCGCAAGGCCGTCGCGACCGAGACGCAGGTGATGGTCAAGCGCGAGGATGAGCAGGCCTTTGCCGAACTCAACGCCGCCAACCCGATCTTCGTCGAGGACGCGGCCCGGCTTTTCGCCGGCCAGCTTCAGGCGGATCCGCGGATCGGGGACTACCGCGTGCTCGCCAGCCACCAGGAAAGCCTGCATTCGCATGATGCGGTGTCAGTGCTGACGGAGGGCACGACATTCGCGAACGAAAGCCTCGACCCCAAGCTCTTCGCAAGCCTTTTCCACGTCGGCTGATCCCTCACAGCCTGCCGGGAAACGATGCGCCGCCCACCTGGGCGGCGCATTTCTTTTGCATGTCGCTGCGCTGCAGCAATTCGTGATCGGCGGATTCAGGAAAGCTTTACCCCGCCGCCTAAGTCTTCTTCCGGGAGGACACCGGAACCGGGCGACCGCAGGAGATTTCCAGATGAGCACGTGCAACGTCCAGATCGCCACGGGGCGATCCTCGCTGAGGCAGAAGATCGACCTGTTCTTCACGGGCCTCGGCCTCGGGGTGAACCCCTACGGCCTGCAGCGCGCCCGCATGCAGCAGATCATTTCGCTCGAGATGAAAAGTGACGACCAGCTCGCGCGCATGGGGCTGACCCGAGACGACATCCTCCCGCATGTCTTCCGCGACATCCTCGCTGTCTGAGCGGCGCAAAAGCATCAGCGTCCGAGGGGATTTCCATCGCGCGGCCTTTGACGCCGGGCTCGCTTGACAGCCGCCCGCCGGCAAGCCAACGCTGCGCCATGTTCGATGTCCGACCCGTCGCCTATGTGATCGGCCTGCTGGTCGCCACCCTCGGCGCCACCATGTTCCTGCCGATGCTCGTGGATATCGCCGAAGGGCGGGGCGAGTGGCATGTCTTCCTCGAGACCGGCATCGTCACGCTTCTGACCGGCGGGCTTGTTGCGCTGTCCTGCGCCAACGCGGTCCCCGAGCGCCTGACTTTGCAGCAGACCTTCCTCCTGACGGTCGGCGTCTGGGCGGCGCTGCCGATCTTCGGCGGGTTGCCCTTCATGTTCGGTGCCACCGAGGCCAGTTTCACCGATGCCTATTTCGAGGCCATGTCGGGGCTGACAACCACAGGCTCGACGGTTTTCAGCGGGCTTGACGAGCTGCCGAGAGGGCTGCTGCTCTGGCGCGGTATCCTGCAGTGGCTCGGCGGGGTCGGCATCATCGTCGTCGCCATGGTCTTCCTCCCCGAGCTGCGGGTGGGCGGCATGCAGGTCTTCCGCTCAGAGGCCTTCGAGACCATGGGAAAGATCCTGCCGCGCGCGACCGAGATCGCCTCGGCCATCTCGAAGATCTACGTCGGCCTGACCATCGCCTGCGTCGCCGCGTACCTGATGTGCGGTATGAGCCTGTTCGACGCCGTGGTGCATGCTCTCACGACCCTGTCGACCGGCGGCTTCGCCAACTACGACGCAAGCTTCGGTACTTTCTCGGGGCCGGCGGAATACGTGGCGTCGTTCTTCATGGTCTCGGCGGCGTTGCCCTTCGTGCGGTACGTGCAGATGCTGAACGGCAACTACCGGGCTCTGTGGCGCGACACGCAGGTGCTGAGCTTCTTCGGCGTGATCGCGGTGCTCTTGCTGATCGTCGCCGGCGCGCTGATGATCCAGTTCCCGCACGACCCCGAGCAGGCGGTGCGCGAGGGGCTGTTCAACATCACGTCGATCATCACCGGCACCGGCTACGCCTCGGTGGATTACATGGGGTGGGGCTCGTTCCTGGTGACGCTGTTCTTCTTCATCGGGCTCATCGGCGGCTGCGCCGGCTCGACCGCCTGCTCGGTGAAGATCTTCCGCTACCAGATCCTCTTCGCGTCGATCCGGGTGCAGTTGCGCCGGATCCGCGCCCCGCACGGGGTCTTCACGCCGCGTTTCGAAGGCCGCCCGGTGGACGACGACACGCTCTCATCGGTGCTGAGCTTCTTCGGCTTCTTCGTCGTCTCGCTCGGGGTGCTGTCGGTGGGGCTGGGGATGACCGGGCTCGACTTCATCACCTCGCTTTCCGGCGCGGCGACGGCGCTGGCCAACGTGGGTCCGGGGCTTGGTGACATGATCGGCCCCGCCGGCAACTTCGCCGAGATCAACGATACCGCTAAGTGGATGCTGGCCTTCGCCATGCTGACCGGCCGGCTCGAGGTCATGGCGGTCTTCACGCTCTTCACCGTGCGGTTCTGGCGCGCCTGACCGACCCCTCACGAGAGGACTGGTGGGGCCGCGTAGGCGCGCCCCTGCTCTCATGTGCAGGGCATGCGCGGTCGGCCCGACCAAGCATGTCACCTGATGACGGCAGGGGCGGTGGGTTGAAACCCGCCCTGCGAAGGATCAAGGGAGCGGGCGCCTGCGCCCAAGGGGCGAACACAGTCGCCCGTAGGGTGGGTCGTTCCAACCCACCCCGGACGATGACAGGGGCAGGGACCGGCCTCAGCCGATCTCTTCGAGCCGCCGCAGCGCCTCTTTCAGCTTCGCCTCCTCCTCCTCGCGGGCCGCGAGGTTGGCGCGGGTTTCCTCGACGACCTCGTCGGGAGCGCTCTCGACGAACTTGGGGTTCTTGAGGCGTCCGCGCAGGCCGCCGAGTTCCTTGGCGAGCTTGCCGATGTTCTTCTCGAGCCGCGCCTTCTCGGCGGCGACGTCGATGATGTCGGCGAGCGGCAGCCCGAAGGTCGCGCCGCCCACGGGCACGGTGACGCAGCCCTTGGGGAAGCTGTCGACCTTCGTCAGGCTCTCGAGACGTGCAAGCCGCTTGATCAGCGCCTCGTTGTTGTCCCAGGCGGACTGCCCGGCCGCGTCGATCTCGGTCACCAGCACCGGCACGTAGAGACCCACGGGAACGCCCATCTGGGCCCGTGCCGAACGCACGCCTTCGATCAGCGAGATCACCCAGCGCATCTCGGCGTCGGCGGCCTCGTCGAGCAGCGCGTCGGTGGAGTAGGTCGGCCAGTCGCCATGCACCAGCATCTTCGACCGGTCGCCCAGCGTGCCCCAGAGCTCTTCGGTGATGTAGGGCATGATCGGATGCAGCATGATGAGGCACTGGTCGATCACCCAGGACATCGTGGCCTGCGTTTCGCGTTGCGCGGCCTCGTCCTCGCCCTGCAGGAGCGGCTTCGAGAACTCGACATACCAGTCGCAGACGACCCCCCAGACATAGGCGTAGAGCCCAAGCGCCGCGTCGTTGAAGCGGTAGTCGGCAAGCGCCGCATCGACGGTCTCGCGCACCCGGGCCGTCTCGCCGAGGATCCACTTGTTCACCGTCGCCTGCGGCTGCGGGATATCGCCGCCGAGCCCCACTGCGCCGTTCATCTCGGCAAAACGGGCGGCGTTCCAGAGCTTGGTGCCGAAGTTGCGGTAGCCGGCGATGCGCTGCATGTCGAGCTTCAGCACCCCGCCGAGCGAGGCCATGGCCGCGTTGGTGAAGCGCAGCGCGTCGGCGCCATACTCGTCGATGATCTCGAGCGGGTCGACCACGTTGCCGAGCGACTTCGACATCTTCTTGCCCTTGGCGTCACGCACCAGCCCGTGCAGGTAGACGTCGCGGAACGGCACCTCGTCGACCACGGCAAGCTGCATCATCATCATCCGGGCGACCCAGAAGAACAGGATGTCCTGCCCGGTGACGAGCACGTCGGTGGGGAAGTACTTCGCCAGCTCCGGCGTGTCCTCGGGCCAGCCCAGCGTCCCGATCGGCCAGAGGCCCGACGAGAACCAGGTATCCAGCACATCGGGGTCGCGGAAGACCGGGATCGCCTGCGCGCGGCGGCGCTGGTCGACGCCGGTGTAGTCGGTGCCCTGCGACAACAGGTCGGCGATCATGTCCTCGGCGGCAGCGGCATCCTCGACCATGAGGAACTCGGCGTCGTCGCCGAAGAAGGCGTGCATCTTCTTCAGCGCCTCCTCCTCGGTGGGCGCGCAGAAGCTGCGCCACTCGTCTCCGAAGCCGGGCGTGTGCCAGACCGGGATCTGGTGGCCCCACCAGAGCTGGCGCGAGATGCACCAGGGCTCGATGTTCTCGAGCCAGTGGAAATAGGTCTTCTCGCCGCTCTCGGGCATGATCCGCACCCGGCCGTCGCGCACCGCGTCGAGCGCGGGCCCGACGATCTTGGCGGTGTCGACGAACCACTGGTCGGTGAGCATCGGTTCGATCACCACCTTCGAGCGGTCGCCGAAGGGCTGCATGATCGCCTTGGCCTCGACCAGTGGCACCCAGTTGTCGGCCTCGTCGCGGGCCTCGCCGCCTTCCTCGGGCGCGACCGGCGCCTTCGCGGCGGCCTTGCCGAGCCGCGGGTCGGTCACCTCGGTCATCACCGCCAGACCTTCCTCGGTGATCTCCCGCACCACCGCTTCGCGGGCCTCGAAACGGTCGAGACCGCGCAGGTGGTCGGGAACCAGGTTCAGGCCGTCGGCCTCGTGCTCGTCGAGCTTCAGCTCGCCGCGGGCGACCTGTTGGGCGATCTCGGCGCACTCCGCGTAGGGCTTGCCGTCGTCGCGCATGGCGCCGCGCGTGTCCATCAGGCGGTACATCGGGATGCCGCCGCGCTTCGCGACCTGGTAGTCGTTGAAGTCATGCGCGCCGGTAATCTTCACCGCGCCCGAGCCGAAGTCGGGATCGGGATACTCGTCGGTGATGATCGGGATCAGGCGGCGGTGCTCCTTCGGGCCCACCGGGATCTCGCAGAGCTGGCCGACGATCGGCGCGTAGCGCGCGTCGGAGGGGTGCACGGCGACCGCGCCGTCGCCCAGCATGGTCTCGGGGCGGGTGGTGGCGATCGAGATGTAGTCGCGCTCCTCCTCGAAGAGCACGGTGCCGTCCTCGTCCTTCTCGACGTAGGTGTAGGTGGCGCCGCCCGCCAGCGGGTACTTGAAGTGCCACATGTGGCCCGGCACCTCGAGGTTCTCGACCTCGAGATCCGAGATCGCCGTCTCGAAGTGCGGGTCCCAGTTCACCAGCCGCTTGCCGCGGTAGATCAGGCCCTTCTCGTACATGTCGACGAAGACCTTGATGACGGCATCGTGGAAGTTGCCCTCTTCGCCCGCGGGCGCCCCTTCGGCGCCGGACATGGTGAAGGCGTTTCGCGACCAGTCGCAGGAGGCGCCAAGGCGCTTAAGCTGGTTGATGATCGTGCCGCCGGATTCCTGCTTCCACTCCCAGACCTTGGCAAGGAACGCCTCGCGGCCCATCTCGCGGCGCGAAGGCTGCTGTTCCTGCGCCAGCTTGCGCTCGACCACCATCTGCGTGGCGATGCCGGCGTGGTCCTGCCCGGGCTGCCAGAGCGTGTCGAAGCCGCGCATCCGGTGCCAGCGCACCAGGATGTCCTGCAGCGTGTTGTTGAACGCGTGCCCCATGTGCAGGCTGCCCGTCACGTTGGGCGGCGGGATCATGATGCAGAAGGTGTCGTCGCGCGACGCGTTCGCGCCCGCCTTGAAGGCGCCCGACTGCTCCCACGCCTCGTAGATCCGTGCCTCCGCGGCGGCCGCGTCAAAGGTCTTTTCCATCGCCATGGGTCTGCTTCCCGTGCCTGCATTCTCTGTCCCGCCTCGTCTAACGAAAGGCGGCGCAAAGGGGAAGCCTCGCCGCGCGCCGGGCCGGGGGCGAGCGCGCGCATCTTCTGGCCGGAAATATCCCGGGGAGTCCGCGCGGGCACCGCGCGGGCGGGGCAGAGCCCCAAGATCGATCCTGTCGGACAAAAGAAAAACGGCGGCGCCCAGGGAGGAGGAGAGGGCACCGCCGTCGATATTCCGAAGACCCAAGGGAGGAGGAGATGGGCTTCAGAAACTGTCGGCCTCGCGGCCGTTGTAGGGGTGCGACGGTCTCAGGGAGGAGGAGAGAGACCGCCGCGCTATCGAAACGCCCCAGGGAGGAGAAGAGGGGGCTCCGAAGGTCTCGGGCGTTGCGCCCGGTTGTAGGGTTGCGACGGTGCCAGGGAGGAGGAGAGGCACCGTCGCGCTATCGAAACGCCCCAGGGAGGAGGAGAGGGGGCTCCGAAGGTCTCGGGCGTTGCGCCCGGTTGTGGGGTTGCGACGGTGCCAGGGAGGAGGAGAGGCACCGTCGCGCTATCGAAACGCCCCAGGGAGGAGGAGAGGGGGCTCCGAA
>MDTG01355959.1_pt1 | contig 37125 bp, 32 predicted proteins | sample 811421 | NCBI WGS metagenome assembly MDTG01 (sample SAMN05326645, study PRJNA326480) | marine metagenome | isolation source: seawater | place: Pacific Ocean: South East | collected 2011
AAGAATCAGGTGTAACGTTTAAAATTGCCATTATATAAGGTTTGCGAAATTCGGAGTGAAAAGTACTGATTTTCATTAAATTTTCATTAAATTATATTTATATTTTTGTCATAGATAGATAACAACTGATAGTTTATACCAAAAGTAATGCATAAAAGACTATGAAAATATTTCATGAGTATTTATATAACTTTATTGCGAATCAACTCCATGAAGATATTTTTTTATGAAGTTTAACAAAAATAACTTAAATATTAGCCCATGAGGCACTATATAGGAATACCTGGAAGCTAAACCTCCTTAGCTGGTTTTGCAACTATAGTTATATCTTCTGTATTTTTATTTTTTTCTTTGCTAGATACCCCACCTGAACCACTATCATCCCAATCATAGGGTGGACGAACTTTTTTTCTTTCCATTAAGTCATCAACTTGCTCGGAATCAATAGTTTCATAATCCATCAGGGCATCCTTCATTGCATGTAATATATCTATGTTGTCTTTGAGGATCTTAACGGAGCGGTTATAACAGTCATCAAGAACTTTTCGAACCTCAATATCAATTTCTCTGGCGGTATCACTAGAATAAGATGAGCTGGGTATTCCTGCAGGCTGTCCCTCTTCTTCACCATACAAAACTGGGCCCATTTTATCTGATAAACCCCAGCGGCTGACCATATTTCTTGCCATTTGAGTTGCTCTTTCGATATCGTTAGAGGCTCCTGTTGTAACGCCCTCCTCGCCATGAATAAGCTCTTCAGCTATTCTCCCGCCAAACAAGCTGCATAACTGACTTTTCAATTGAAGCTTGCTAAGACTATATTTGTCTTCCTCTGGAAGAAACTGAGTAACCCCAAGAGCTCTCCCACGCGGTATTATCGAAACTTTGTGAACCGGATCATGCTCAGGCATTAATCTTCCTATAATGGCATGACCTGCTTCATGATATGCTGTATTTTCTTTTTCTTTTTCAGACATGACCATAGAGCGACGCTCAGTGCCCATCATCACCTTGTCTCTGGCTTTTTCAAATTCCTCTCCACTAACCAACCTTCTGTTAGCTCTAGCAGAGAATAATGCTGCCTCATTTATTAGATTAGCCAAGTCCGCCCCAGAAAAACCAGGGGTTCCACGTGCAATTACACCCAAGTCTACTTTATCATCTAATGGAACTTTTTTTGCATGGACTTTAAGTATTTGTTCTCTACCGCGTATATCAGGTAAGCCAACATAAACCTGCCGATCAAATCTTCCTGGTCGCAGTAAAGCTTTATCTAGTACATCAGGACGATTTGTTGCAGCAATAACAATTATGCCTTCATTACCTTCAAAACCGTCCATTTCAACGAGAAGTTGGTTTAGTGTTTGCTCTCTTTCATCATTACCCCCACCATGCCCACCACCACGGTGTCTACCTACAGCATCAATTTCATCAATAAAAATAATACATGGGGCTTGTTTTTTTGCTTGTTCAAACATATCTCTTACTCGAGAAGCCCCAACACCAACAAACATCTCTACAAAATCCGAACCTGCAATGGAGAAAAATGGTACTTTAGCCTCACCAGCAATAGCTTTAGCTAATAATGTTTTACCTGTTCCCGGCGGTCCAACCATAAGCACACCTTGTGGAATTCGGCCTCCTAATCTTTGAAAACGCGAGGGATCACGTAGAAAATCAACTAGCTCGTGAACCTCCTCTTTTGCCTCATCAACTCCTGCCACATCAGTAAATGTTGTATTAATTTGATCGGGAGCGAGTAATCTTGCTTTACTTTTTCCAAAAGCCATTGGGCCGCCTCGCCCCCCAGCACCTCCCTGCATTTGTCTCATAAAGAACATGAATATTGCCAATATGAGCAAGATTGGAAAAGAAGCAACTAGTAACTGGCTCCAGAGACTTTGTTGCTCTGGTTCCTGACCTTCAACTGTCACAAGGTTATCCAAAAGATCTCCCATCAGGCCATCATCAGATACTGCTGGTCTTGTTGTTTTGAAAACTGTTCGATCTTTTCTCAAGCCCTCAATTACCGGACCCTTAACGATGACACTTTCGACGTCGCCTCGTTGAACATCTTTAATAAATGTTGAGTAATTAATCATTTTGTCTGGCACAGAGGGACCGAAATTTTGAAAAACAGACATAAGAATCGCAGCGATAATGAGCCACAAAAAAATATTTTTTACCATATCATTCAAGGAAAATCTCCTTTTTTTTAGTTTACCATGTCAACTAGACTTATACTGGCTGATTTTAGTATCTATTTTTTAAAGTCTTTTGCAACAATATACACCTCTCTGGAACGAGGCCTTGAAGCATCTGGCTTTCTTGAAACTACTTGCTTGAACCTTTTTTTTAACTCAAGAATATACTGATCAAAACCTTCACCATGAAATGCCTTAACTACAAAGTTTCCACCCGGTTTAAGAACTTCGCAAGCCATATCTAAGGCAAGTTCAATCAAATATATAGCTTTTATTTGGTCGACACCTCTTATACCACTTATGTTTGGGGCCATATCAGAAATTACAAGGTCTACTAGATTATTTTCTAATAAATTAAGTATATTTCGAAGCACAACAGAGTCAGTAAAATCTCCCAACACAAAATCTACTTTATCAATAGGGTTCATATTAAGAATGTCAGAGGCTATTATCTTACCTTTTGACCCTACTAATTTTGCAGCCACCTGGGACCATCCTCCTGGTGCAGCACCAAGATCAATTACTATTAAACCTGGTTTAAAAATTTTATCTTTTTGGTTAATTTCTATCAATTTGTAGCTAGCACGTGAACGATATCCATCCATTTGTGCGCGTTTAACATACTGATCTCTGTGATGCTCTTGAAGCCACTTCTGACTACTTTTTGAGCGGACTGTCATATCTTGGTATCCAAAGTATCAAATGTAATAGGAATCTTTATGTTTTTATAGCATTATACTTGTATTTTTGTGCATCAAAATAGTATTTAAAATATGGTCATCATTTCCACTGGTAATACAGATTTATTCTAACGAATAAAAGATTTTATAAGCATACTAGCAAATACAGCAGACACTGAGAGTTTTGACGAATGAAAATTTCCAACGACGACAAAAAACAGCTTAGAAGACTCGGGCATAAAATAAATCCAGTTGTAACAGTAGCGACCAAAGGATTAAGTGAAAATGTTCTTGCTGAAATCGATAGAGCGCTAACAGATCATGAATTGATAAAAGTTAAACTCAGCAATAGCGATCAAAAATCGAGAGCTCATGCAATTGAAATAATTCGAGAAAAATGTGGCGCTGAAGTAGTTCAGTCAATTGGCCACATACTGGTTTTACTAAAAAAAGCTGCTGAGCCAAATCCAAAGCTATCAAATCTTCTTCGATAATGAAAATATGTTTATAAATTAAATATATTGTACGTCATCAATTTCATATTCGATATCCCCAGATGGTGTCTTCACTGTAACTATATCGCCTATTTCTTTAGCGATAATAGCTCTAGCAATAGGGGACTTATATGAAATTTTATTTAATTTAATATCAGACTCGTCATCTCCAACTATTTGATATTTTACAGACTCATCTGTTTCTAAATTTATCATATGAACCGTGCTAGCAAAAATCACTTTATCCCCCGGGGTCATTTGACTAGCATCGATAACTTGGACATTGCTAAATTTTGCTTCAATTTCCTGAATGCGACCTTCTGTAAAACCTTGCTGCTCACGAGCTGCATGGTACTCAGCGTTTTCCTTGAGGTCACCGTGAGCTCTTGCCTCAGCAATTGCAGCAATAATTCTAGGACGTTCAACTTTTTTTAAATTATCAAGCTCAATACGGAGTTTTTCAAATCCAACAGATGTCATGGGTATTTTACTCATTCATCACCCCTAAGATGTAATTTTTGAAGCTTATTAACCTTAATCTCATTTTTAATTTTTAAGGCCATACATACTGCCTCTCCTCCAGCTAAGGTTGTTGTATAGTAAACACCATGTTGCTCTGCACTAGATCGTATGGTTGCGGAAGCTGCAATGGCTTGACGACCTTCAGTAGTATTAATAATTAAGCTGATTTTATCATTTTTAATCATATCAACAATGTGAGGACGACCTTCTTGAACTTTGTTGACGTGCTCCACAGAATAGCCAGCCTCATTCAATATTTTTAATGTTCCCGTGGTTGCCATCAAATCAAAACCTGCTTTTATTAGGTCGCTAGCGACTTTTACTATACCACTTTTATCTGGATTTCGTACGCTTAGAAATGCTGTACCCGCTGAGGGTATAGGATCGCTAGCCGCAAGCTGAGCTTTTGCATAAGCTTCCGCAAAAGTTTGACTAACACCCATAACCTCACCTGTAGATTTCATTTCTGGGCCAAGAATGGGGTCAATTCCTGGAAATTTATTGAAAGGCAATACAGCTTCCTTGACACTAAAGAAATCTGGGGTTATCTCCTCTGTAAAGCATTGATCTTCCAAAGAGATGCCAATCATGCAGCGTGCTGCAACTTTAGCCAAAGAGGTTCCTATACATTTTGAAACAAAAGGTACAGTTCTTGATGCGCGAGGATTTACCTCAATAATGTAAATCTTATCATCTTGCCATGCCAACTGAACATTCATCAAACCCTTTACTTTAAGCTCAATTGCCAAAGACTTAACAATTGTTTTCATTTCTTTTTGAATATGACCTGGAAGACTATATGGCGGCAGGGAGCATGCAGAATCGCCAGAATGAATACCAGCTTGCTCAATATGCTGCATTATTGACCCAATTACTACGTTTTTTCCGTCAGATACAGCGTCGATATCAACTTCAATAGCTGAAGAAAGGAAGTAATCCAGCAAAACGGGGGAGTCGCCAGAAACTTTTATAGCATTTTCCATGTAATGAGATAACTCAATGTCATCATAAACTATCTCCATAGCTCTTCCGCCTAAAACATAAGACGGGCGAACGACTAGAGGATAGCCTATATTCGCGGCTAAGTTTATGGCCTCTTTTACAGACCGAACGATCGCATTTGGCGGTTGCAGTAGTTTTAGTTTATCTATCATGCGCTGAAATCGCTCTCGATCTTCTGCTAGATCGATGGCGTCCGGTGTTGTTCCTATGATAGGTACACCTTCGTCCTCAAGTGCCTGTGCGAGCTTTAGTGGAGTTTGTCCACCGAATTGTACAATTACTCCTACCGGGTTCTCGACATGCATAATCTCTAACACATCCTCTAAAGTGACTGGTTCAAAATACAACCTGTCAGAGGTATCATAATCAGTGGAAACTGTTTCTGGATTACAATTTACCATGATGGTTTCATAGCCATCTTCGCGCATTGCTAGAGCAGCATGCACACAACAATAATCAAATTCTATGCCCTGACCAATCCGATTAGGCCCTCCTCCTAAGACTAAAATTTTATCTTTATTTGATGGATCTGCTTCACATTCATCATCATAAGAGGAGTACATATATGCTGTAGTAGTTGAAAACTCGCCAGCGCATGTGTCTACACGCTTAAATATAGGTCTTACTTTTGAGGTATGACGGAACCTTCTAAAGTTTTTTTCAGATATGTTTAAAAGTTCTGATAAGCGTTTATCAGAAAATCCTTTCTGCTTAAGCTGATATAATTTCTCTATTTTAATTTCATCCAAGGATAATTTACCAATAGCGATCTCTTCATTAATTAAATCCTTTATTTGAGCAAGAAACCAAGGATCAATAGATGTAAGTGAGAAAACTTCAGAAATGTCCATACCTGATCGAAAGGCATCTCCAACATACCAGATACGCTCAGATCCAGGAACTTTAAGTTGGTATCGAAGATCTGATAAATCATCCTTTGAAGAAACATTCATCTTTTTTTCTAAGCCAGCGGAACCTACTTCTAGACCTCTGAGCGCTTTATGAAATGATTCCTGAAAAGTCCGACCAATAGCCATTACTTCTCCAACTGACTTCATTTGCGTAGTTAATTTAGAACTTGCCTGCTCAAATTTTTCAAAGGCAAATCGAGGAATTTTTGTAACTACATAATCAATGCTCGGTTCAAAAGAGGCAGGTGTTGTCCCAGCTGTAATATCGTTCAATAGCTCATCTAGTGTAAAACCAACTGCAAGCTTCGCTGCTACTTTAGCAATAGGAAAACCTGTAGCTTTTGATGCTAGTGCTGAAGACCTAGACACTCTCGGATTCATCTCAATAATAACCATTCTGCCGTCATGAGGATTTACTGCGAACTGTACATTTGAGCCACCAGTTTCAACACCTATTTCACGCAATACAGCAACAGAGGCATTTCGCATGATTTGATATTCTTTATCTGTGAGTGTTTGCGCAGGCGCAACGGTAATAGAATCTCCTGTATGTATGCCCATTGGATCTAAGTTTTCAATAGAACAAATTATGATACAGTTATCTTTTTGATCCCTTATGACCTCCATTTCGAATTCTTTCCATCCAAGCAAAGATTCATCAATTAATAGCTCATTAGTTGGAGATAGCTCTATTCCTCGTTGGCAAATTTCAACAAATTCTTCTCGATTGTATGCAATACCTCCGCCAGACCCCCCCATGGTGAAAGATGGTCTTATAATACATGGGTAACCAAAAGTTTCTGGGACTTTAAGCGCCTCCTCCAAGTTGTGAACGATAACCGCTCTGGCAGTTTGTAAACCTATTTTTTTCATTGCAATCGCAAAGAGACTTCGATCCTCTGCTTTTTTTATTGCGTTTTGATCAGCACCAATCATTTCAACATTAAATTTTTCTAAAACACCCTCTTTATATAAATCTAGGGCGCAATTGAGTGCTGTTTGACCGCCCATAGTAGGTAATAGTGCGTCAGGTCTTTCTTCTTCAATAATCTTTGAAACAGTCTTCCACTCAACTGGTTCAATATATGTAGCATCTGCCATGGAGGGGTCTGTCATAATTGTAGCAGGGTTAGAATTAACCAAAATAACCCGAAACCCTTCCTCTCTAAGAGCTTTACATGCCTGTGCCCCAGAGTAATCAAACTCGCAAGCTTGACCTATCACAATAGGTCCAGCTCCAAGGATCAAAATACTTTTAATATCATTTCTTTTTGACATAAATTATCAATTTTCTATAATTTTTTTGTGTAGTTATTTATTAGCTCAAAAAAATAGTCGAACAAGGGGGCTGCATCGTGAGGTCCAGGACTAGCTTCAGGATGCCCCTGAAAACCAAATGCCGGTTTGTCTGTACGATGTACCCCCTGAACAGATCCATCAAACAATGATGAATGTGTAGCATATAAACAATCCGGCAAAGTCGACTCTTCTAAAGAAAAACCATGGTTCTGACTAGTAATCATAACTTTTTTTGTTTTGAGATCTTTCACGGGATGGTTGCCTCCGTGGTGACCAAATTTCATTTTTAAGGTTTTAGCGCCACTTGCTAAAGCTAATAACTGATGACCGAGGCAAATTCCAAATATAGGAATATTTGTCTCAAGGATCTCCTCTATAGCTTGGATCGCATAAATGCAAGGCTCTGGATCTCCCGGGCCATTTGATAAAAACACGCCGTCGGGATTCATACTCAAGACATCTTTTGCTGAAGTTCGCGCAGGCACAACTATCAGTTCGGCACCACGATCAACTAACATCCGTAAGATATTTTTTTTAACTCCAAAATCATAAACCACTATCTTGCAAAATTTTTTATTTGAGATCTGACAACCTTTGCCTAGACTCCATGTGCCTTCTGCCCATCTGAACTTACTTGCAGTAGTAACTTCCTTAGCAAGATCGACTCCTTCAAGTCCATCAAATTCATGCGCCATCTTGAGAGCTATTTTTTCATCAATATCACCGGCCATTATACAACCACTTAATGAACCTTTTTCTCTTAGAATGCGCGTTAATTTTCGGGTATCGATATTTGCAATTCCCAAGATATTTTTTTGTTTTAGGTATTCATCAAGGCCTAGCTCTGATCTAAAGTTACTCAATAATAGAGGTAAATCCTTTATAATTATGCCATTCGCCCAAATCCTCGATGACTCCTCGTCTTCAGAATTTGTTCCGGTGTTTCCGATATGCGGATAAGTAAAAGTTACGATTTGTCTTGCATAAGATGGGTCGGTGAGTATTTCTTGGTAACCGGTCATTGATGTATTAAAGACAACTTCACCTGAGGAATAGCCATCAACACCTATTGATCTACCTTTAAATATTGTGCCGTCTCGGAGGACTAAGATAGCTGCCTGGTATTGATCGGCTTTCAATGAAACCTCCTTTACGACAGATGATTATAATTAAATTATTTCCAGACTAGTAAATATCCTATAAAGTTACCATATAAAAGGAAGCGAGATGAAACAGCTGTTTTCATCTCGCCTTTTAATACTAGATATAAACCTGATCTAATATTTGGCTTCAGTAAGTTTTAATAAGTTGAAATAATTATCAGAATATTTTAGGCGAACCGTGACACGCTGTCCAGAGAATAGCAACTCAAAAAAAGACTCATCATCTAAGGCCTAGCACATCTTGCATATCATAAATACCGGTTTTTTTTTCAGATATCCAATCAGCTGCTTTAACTGCACCTCTTGCAAACGACATACGACTCGAGGCCTTATGGGTAATTTCTATTCTTTCACCCTCTGCAGCAAAAGTAACAGTATGGTCGCCAACTATATCGCCAGCTCTTACTGTTGAAAAACCAATTGTATTTTTTGATCTAACCCCAGTCTGGCCTTGCCGTCCGTATATAGCGACCTCATTCAGATTAAGCCCGAGTGATCGTGCAACTATTTCACCCATATTTAAGGCTGTGCCTGATGGTGCATCTATTTTATTTTTATGGTGGGCCTCAGAAATTTCAATATCCACATCTTCGCCCAGAACTTGCGCGGCAAGATCAATTAACCCGAAACATAAATTCACCCCGGTGCTAAAGTTAGAAGCAATACATAGTGCTGATTTCTTAGAGAAATTCTGCAGTTGTTTTTTTTGATCGTCATTAAAGCCGGTTGTCCCGATCACCATACACTTATGGTGCTCTTCACAAATCTTCGAGTTTATAAGACATGCTTCTATAGAGCTAAAATCTATCAGCACATCAAAGTCAGCTATAACATTATTTATGTCGTCTGTTAATAGAATACCAGTGTCCTTGGTTGCAATAAGACTGCCTACATCAGAACCTATGACTGGACTGTCGGGTCTAACGATAGCAGCACAAAGATTGACTTCGGGGCTTTTGATAGTGGCTTCTATTAATGCCCGGCCCATTCTTCCAGCAGCACCATTTATAGCAACTCTAGTGGAACTTTTTTTCATAGTATCGACGATCTTATTAATGGCTTCTTTAACAAATAAATTATCAAGTATTCTATTATAGAAATATTTATAAAACTATATTTGTAATGTATGTAAAATTTGGTACAAATTAGGCAGTGAAGCCATCAAAAAACTTTTTTACGCCCTTGAACCAAGAATTTCTCTTCGGTGAATTTTTTTCAAGACCCATACTGCCCTGCAAGTTACGAAGTATATCTTTTTGCTTGTTACTTAGGTTAACGGGGGTCTCTAAAACAACAGTGCAAAACAAATCACCGACACCTTTACTACGAACCGTTTCAACTCCTTTACCCTTCAGTCTAAATGTGGTCCCAGTTTGCGTTTCTTCTGGAACTTTTAGTTTAACTGGGCCATTCAAAGTCGGTACCTCAAGCTCATCACCGAGGATAGCACTAATTATACTGATTGGTAATTCACAATGAAGATTACGTCCATCTCGTTGGAATAGCTTATGCTTTTGAACATTCATCTGGACATAAAGATCACCAGGTGGTCCACCTTCGGGACCTGCTTCACCTTCTCCACTAAGACGTATACGATCACCAGTATCAACCCCTGGAGGCACTTTCACAGAAAGCGTTTTGTTTTCCTCAGTTCTTCCTGTACCGCGACAAAAGTTACAGGGGTCACTTATAATTGTTCCACGCCCATGACATGTTGGGCAAGTTTGCTGAACTGAAATAAAACCTTGATTCATTCTCACCTGACCGTGACCGCCGCAAGTTGGACAAGTTGTTGGAGAAGACCCTTTCTTGCTTCCAGAGCCATTGCAATGCTTGCAAGAAACTAGCGTGGGTATTTTTATTTTTACTGTCTTTCCCTTTATCGCATCCTCTAAAGACATATCCAAATTATATTGCAGATCTGACCCTCGCATCGGTCCAGATCTGCCTTGATTTCTCGCACCACCAAAGATGTCACCAAAGACATCACCAAAGATATCGCTAAAATTGCCATCGGGACTATGACCACCACCAGCTCCTGGTGCAGTATGTCCATATTGATCATAGGCCACTTTTTTTTCGTTATCTGATAGGACTTCGTATGCTTCTGTAGCTTCTTTAAACAAATGATCAGCATCTTTATTATCTGGGTTGCGGTCAGGATGATTTTTCATCGCTATACGACGATAAGCTTTTTTTATATCTTGAGCAGGTGCATTCTTAGGCACACCTAGGACTTCATAATAATCACGTTTAGACATTCGTTATCAACTTTTAATAAAATAATTTAGTTTTTTTAGCCCTTTAATATACTAAAGCACGGAATACAATCCGCGCTTTAGTTGTTCTAGAAAATAATCAAAATTTTGTTTTATAGATTTTTATTTCTTTTTATTTTCTTTTTTAGACTTAGATTTTGTTTTTTCTGTCCTAGACTCTGTTTCTTCAGCATTAGGGTTTTCAGTTTCAGATTTAACCTCCTCAAACTCAGCGTCAACAGCATCGTTGTCAGTAGAGTTAGCTCCAGTATCAGCTTCAGGATTATCCCCTCCAGCTGCAGCTTGCTCTGCATATAGTTTCTGGGCCAATGCGCCAGATGCTTCCGAAAGCTTAGCTGCTGCGGCATCTATAGCTTCTTTATCATCTCCTTTCACAGCCACCTCAACCTCTTTAACGGCAGCAGTAATAGCATCTTTTTCTTCATCTGATGCTTTTTCACCAGCCTCCTCCAAAGTTTTTGTAGCCGCATGTGCAAGGCCGTCTGCTGTATTTCTTGCTTGAGCTAAATCTTCAAACTTTTGATCTTCAGCGGCATTAGCCTCTGCATCATTTACCATTTTTTCAATTTCTTCGTCAGATAGTCCTGATGATGCTTTAATCACGATAGATTGCTCTTTTCCTGTTGCTTTGTCTTTAGCGTTAACATTAAGGATACCGTTTGCATCAATATCAAAGGTTACCTCTATTTGAGGCATACCTCTTTGCGCAGGAGGTATATTAGCAAGATCGAATCTACCTAAAGACTTATTTCCTGTTGCTTGTTTCCTTTCACCCTGAACCACATGAACAGTGACTGCCGTTTGATTGTCCTCGGCGGTCGAGAAAATTTGTGATTTTCTTGATGGTATAGTTGTGTTTTTTTCAATTAACGGAGTAGCGACACCACCCATAGTCTCTATACCTAAAGTTAAAGGAGTGACATCTAACAACAACACATCCTTTACGTCGCCTGATAAAACTGCACCCTGTATAGCCGCCCCCATGGCAACTGCCTCGTCAGGATTTACGTCTTTGCGAGGTTCCTTGCCAAAAAAGTCAGTCACTTTTTCCTGCACCATAGGCATGCGAGTTTGTCCACCGACTAATATAACATCATTAATATCAGAGACGGATTTGCCAGCATCTTTTAAAGCTACCTTGAGTGGCGCCATAGTTCGCTCAACTAACTCTTCAACTAATGACTCAAGCTTAGATCTTGTAAGCTTGACCACAAGATGTTTTGGCCCTGTAGCGTCAGCAGTTATGTAAGGCAAATTAACTTCTGTTTGTTGACTAGAGGATAACTCTATTTTAGCTTTCTCAGCAGCTTCTTTAAGACGCTGAATTGCCATGGGATCTTTTAATAAATCAAAATTATTTTCTTGCTTAAATTGATCAGCTAAGTATTCAATTAAACGCATGTCAAAGTCTTCGCCCCCCAAGAAGGTATCTCCATTGGTTGAAAGTACTTCAAATTGATGTTCACCATCTACATCTGCAATTTCGATTATAGAAATATCAAAAGTACCACCACCTAGATCATAAACAGCAATCACACGGTCACCCGGAGTTTTATCTAACCCATATGCAAGTGCAGCAGCGGTAGGCTCATTTATTATTCTTTTTACGTCAAGTCCCGCGATTTTGCCTGCATCTTTGGTTGCCTGGCGTTGTGAATCGTTAAAATATGCTGGTACAGTTATTACAGCTTCTGTAATATTATCACCAGAATAATCTTCAGCAGTTTTTTTCATTTTTTTGAGAACTTCTGCAGAAATTTGTGGTGCTGCACGCTTTTCACCATTCACCTCAACCCATGCATCACCGTTTTCTGCCTTAACAATTTTATATGGCACCATTTTGATATCTTTTTGAACTACCTTATCCTCATAACGACGACCGATTAGCCGCTTGACTGCAAATAAGGTGTTAGCCGGATTTGTCACTGCTTGACGCTTTGCAGACTGTCCAACTAAAATTTCACCGCCATCAATATAAGCAACAATGGATGGGGTGGTTCTTACGCCTTCAGCGTTTTCTATTACTTTTGGCTTATTGCCCTCAAGTACAGAAACGCATGAATTTGTTGTACCTAAGTCAATTCCTATAATTTTGCCCATTTCTCTTCTCCGGGATTAACGTAATTTTAAAAAAACAAAATATTATCTATGTGTGTTTATATTGGCGCGTTATTTCGTATTTCAACCTCTTTCAAACGATTTCTTCTGTAAGCTACTGGTTATCCGCTTTAGCAACTACAACCATCGCAGGTCTAACCAAGCGACCGTTGAGTGTATAGCCTTTTTGAAAAACATCTATAACCGTATTTGGAGAAACCGATGGGTCCTCTAATATACTCATAGCTTGATGGAGATCTGGATTGAAAATATCTCCTTTGGGATTAACTGGTAATATTTTTTGTCGCTCTAAAACATCCTGAAAACTTTTCAAGGTGAGCTCTACCCCCTCAGCTAATGACTTCAATTTACTCTCAGTTTGATCTAGGCTTTCGAGAGCTCGCTCGAGATTGTCCACAACCGGCAACAACTCTGCCACAAACTTATCTAATGAATATTTATGGGCGTTTTGAACATCTCTTTCAGAACGACGAACAATATTTTGCATTTCCGCCTGATTTCTCAGAGACTCGTCTTTCGCTTCCGCAAGTTCTTTTGATAGACTTTTAACCACTTTGCTCAGATCCAATTCCTTTTTAACATTGGAATTTTTTGCTTTACCCCTTTTTGGAGTTTTTGCCTTAACTTTTTTTTCAGACTGTTCGATAGTCTCATTTGGGCTTTTACTTTTTTTTTCCGCCACAAAAAATCTCCTTAGAAAAACCAATTTAAAATTAGAAAAAATCCACTAAAGGTATGGTTTACCTTGTTTTTTCCACCTAACGAATAACATTGGGGCATAGCAAAAAGTTTCAAGGGCAGACGCATCATAAAAATCCGTATAAAATTACCACTAATCTTTTTCATCAAATTAATTTGAGAACTGTTTTGCTTCAAACATTAGTTATTAAAAATTTTACTTTAGTTGAAAATCTAGAAATAGATTTCAATAAAGGCATGACAGCACTTACTGGTGAAACTGGCGCGGGAAAGTCTTTAATTGTTGGAGCGCTTGCGATGGTTTTAGGTGATCGCGCTGATATTGACCAACTAAGAAAATCAGCTGTTAAATCTGAAATATCGGCTGTTTTTGATATTACTGAAGTTCCATTGGCAAAATATTGGCTCAAAAATAACGATTTTGAAGATTCAGAAAACGAGTGTGTAATCCGAAGAGTTCTCACAAAGGAAGGAAGATCTAGGGGGCATATAAACGGACAATCAGCCACTATGCAGCAATTAAGAGAGCTTGGTGGGACACTTATGGATATCCATAATCAACATGAACATCAATCTCTTCTGAGGCGCGAAACTCATCGTCATATACTTGATAGCTATGCAGGCTGTTCTGAGTTATCAAATACTACAAGGGATCTTCATTTTAAATGGGTTAATGCGAAAAAAAAGCTGCAGGAACTAAAAAATAAAACTGCAGAATCAGAAGAGTCGAAAGCTTTTTTATCTTTTCAGCTTGCCGAGCTAGAACAAATTGGTATATCAAAAGGAGAATTAGAATCACTTGAAGAACAGCAGACAAGAATTGCAAACTCGGAGTCGATAATTTCTGATTGTAATGAAATACTCCAGTTCTATTCTGGAGGGGAGCATTTTAATCTTGAAAAAATATTAAATAAATCTATCCAGATTCTCCAAAGGATTCCTGGTAAATCAAAAAACTTGGAAGAGGCGCATAGGTTACTTTTGAGTGGGCAAATTGAAATTCAAGAATCAGAAAAAGAAATATATCAATATCTCAACGAATTCAAACCTGAACCCGAGGCACTTCAGAAAATTGAGGAACGTCTCAGTGAGATATTTCAGCTAGCTAGAAAATACAAGGTTTTGCCAGAAAATCTATATTTGAAGAAAGAAATTATTGAATCTGAATTAAAAAAAATATCAGTAAACTGCGATGAAGAAAACCGTCTTCAAAAAGAAACAAAAAAATTATGTGCAGAATATTTAACGGAGGCAAGTAAACTAACTGAAATCAGGTCTTTGGCATCTAGGAGTATTGCTACAGATATAGAAAATCAGTTCAAACTATTATCAATGAATGGTGCAAAATTTTTGGTTAATCTTGAACCAATAACTAATGATAATCATAGCGCAAATGGTAAAGAGGAGGTTGAATTTTTCATAAGCACTAATATTGGAGAGCCATGTAAACCGATTTCACGAATTGCCTCAGGTGGTGAACTATCAAGAATTAGTCTCGCTATTCAAGTGATAGCTGCCAGGAACTCGTCTATTCCGACACTTGTATTTGACGAGGTCGATGTAGGAATTGGTGGAGCAACAGCTGATACAGTTGGATCTATGCTTAAAGAACTGGGTGAGTGTGGACAAATTTTATGTATTACACACCAGCCACAAGTGGCTTCGCAGGCACACAACCACATGATGGTGAGTAAAGTTACCAAAGAAAAGTTTACGTTTAGTAAAATTGTTAGTTTAAATTCTTCTGAAAAACTAAATGAAATAGCAAGAATGCTTGGGGGGGTTAATATTACAGATACAGCCTTAAGTCATGCAAAAGAAATGCTCTCACTGAACAAAGAAAAATAATTATAGAAGTTCTTTCTTTCTGACATAGAGGACAAGGCTGTGGGAAATCAACTCAAATCCATTGTCTGTTGCTATCTTTTTTTGTAATTCCTCAATTTCATCACTTTGAAATTCAATTACTTCTCCACTATTGACATCGACCATATGGTCGTGATGAACCCCTCTCTCAATTTCATAAACTGCCGGGCCGCTATCAAAATTGTGTCGTATGACAAGGCCAGACGACTCAAACTGAGTGAGCACACGATAAACAGTCGCTATTCCAACATCTTCGCCAGCTTCGACAAGTTGGCGATAAATATCATCGGCACAAAGGTGAGGTTCAGCTGATTTCTCAAGTATGCTCAGTATCTTCAATCTTGGTATAGTTACCTTTAAACCAGCATCACGTAATTCTTGATTTTCATCACTCATTGTTTTTTAACCCTTCTATAGATAGATTCTATTCTGTATTATTATAAATGAATCTTATCATGGAAGTTTAATAATGCGCCACTTTGAAAAATTAATGCTCTACCTGTCAATCATCGCTATGATTGTGATAATCTCAAGTTGCTCTAGGTTCTCTATGCCCACGATACCAAAATTTGATAAGGGATTGCTCAAACTTCCAGGTATACACAAAATTGATATACAACAAGGTAACGTAATTACTCAAGATATGATCAACCAACTAAAGCCGGGTATGACCAAAACTCAAGTGAAGTTCATCATGGGTACGCCTCTAATTGCAGATACTTTTAATCAAAATCGTTGGGATTATTTTTATGGATTAAAACCAGCTCAAGGAGAAGAGGTAAGAGAAAGAATGGTTATTTTTTTCAAGGAGGATAAGTTATCAAGCTTACGAGGTGATTATATGCCTGACCCGGTCTTAGCTGAAACTGAAGATCAGCAAAGTAACTCGACGGATTAACGAATTTATGTGGTATATAACATAATAAAAAACTCTAGATTTTATGTTCTAGGATTTTTTGCACGTACTTTTCTTATTTCCTTAGGATCTAAAATAAGCGGTCTATATATTTCCACCCTGTCCATGTTTTTCAACACCCTTTCTTTTGGTGACTCTGAGTCTCTTGTTCCAAGAAGTTTACCAAAAATTCCCATCTTCGCATTTTCTATATCTATTTCTGGGAATTCATCAACAATACTTGAGGTCTTCACTGCGTCAAAAGCAGTTGTTCCGGCTGGAACCTGAAGTTCCACAATTTTCTGTCTTTTTGGCAATGCATAAGCAATTTCAACAAAAATGTAGCTCTTAAGCGTCATTAACCATAAACCTCTCTCGCTCTCGCTGTTAGAGCATCAACAAGATTGTTGGCAACTGATGTAAATAATTGATTAGATGCCAATCCTATAGCAAAACTACTAAACTCAAATTCTAAATCTAAGGAAACTTTACAAGAATTTTTATCTAGTTCTTTGAAAACCCACTCACCCTTAAATTTATCAAATGGCCCTTTTTCTAGAGCCATAATTATTCTTTCTGGCTCTTGTAAGGTATTATGAGTCGTGAAACTATGTTGCAAAAAACCTTTTTTTAGATCGAGTCTTGCGACCATAGATGATTCATTTTGTTTTAGTATTTCTGAACCTACACAATTATCCATATAGTCAGGGTAACTCAATATATCGTTAACTATATTAAACATTTGTTGTGAAGAATATGATAGCAATGCTGTTCGATTTATAGATGTTGTCATCCTGCAAACCTCGGGTAGATGCCCATAATCAGAACAACTAATACAGCTAGGGGTGAAACAAACTTGACGGCCCATTGCCAAGTAAAAAATAACCTAGGGCTATCGTCTAATAATTGATTCTCAACTATTTTTGACTTTAGCATCCATCCAATCAAGATCGCTACTAAAAACCCAGACAGAGGTAGCATTATATTGGCTGTTATGAAATCTATTAATTCAAAAAAATTAAATCCAGCAATTTTTTCTTCAGCCCAAATATTAAAGGAAAAAACGCTACCTAATCCGACAATCCATGCAATGAAACCTAGCGAAAAGCTTGCTGTAAGCCTGCTGCAACTTTTAGATTCAATTAAATAAGCAATTGCAGGCTCGATTAAAGATATTGATGAACTCCATGCTGCTAATGTCACTAAAACAAAAAATAACGTTCCAAAAAATAAGCCGCCGATCATATTACCAAATGCTACTGGCAGGCTGACAAACATCAATCCAGGACCTGCGCTTGACTCAATGCCTGGATTTACAAAGACAATAGAGAAAATAACTAGTCCTGCAATTAATGCAACTAATGTATCTAATGCGCCCACCATCAGGACATTAGAAAAAACTCCACTATCTTTAGGCATATACATTCCATAGGTCATCATTGCCCCCATCCCTATACTAAGTGTGAAAAAAGCGTGGCCAAGTGCTACTAATACAGCTTTCCAGGTTAGTGATTCAAAATTGAAACCGAATAAAAAACTAAAGGCTTTCGCAAGATCACCCTGTTGATATCCGAATATCAATAAACCAATTAATAGAACGAACAATAGTGGCATTAATATCTGAGCAGCGAGGCCTAATCCTTTATTTATCCCAAAAACAACTACAGCTATTGTCATGACTATAAATAGCGATTGCCAAAAAATTAATTCACTTTTATCTTTTAATAAATTATCAAAAATAAGGCTGGCATTCTCTGCGTTTACATTTTGAAATGTTCCAGAAATCATATGCTCAATATAACTCAATGCCCAACCTGCGATAACCGCATAATAAGATAATATCAACAAACCTGCGGAGACTCCCATCCAGCCGATTATAGTAAAATTTTTATGTGCACCTGAAGATTTAATCAGGTCTCGAATTGTGTTAACCGGGCTTTTTTTTCCCATGCGGCCCAATGTCACTTCAGCCACCATGATTGGTAGAGCAACAATCACAATACAAAGAATATATACAATTACAAATGCACCGCCTCCATTTTCTCCAGCAATATATGGAAATTTCCAAATATTACCTAAGCCTACTGCAGAGCCAGCTGCTGCAAGGATGAATGTCCAACGACTAGACCATGAGGCATGAAAGTTTTTAGTATTTTTCAAAATTATTCCTATTTATAGTTTATTTTAATTGTACCGCTAAACTATGATCTTAAAAACTAGTCAAACTATACTATTATTACTTTTTCTTGAAGAGAAAAAAATTATAGGTCCTTTTGCTCTCAATCCTTATAATATTAAGTATGGAAAAAAAATCAAAAAAGTTACAAAAAAATATTACCATTGCGAAAAATAAAAAGGCGCGGCACGACTATTTCATTGAAGAAAAATTTGAGGCTGGGTTAGTCCTACAAGGATGGGAAGTAAAAAGCCTAAGAACTGGTAAAGGTCAACTTACTGATAGTTATGTGTTGCTACAAAATGGTGAGGCCTTTTTAATGGGCGCCCATATAGCTCCTCTAAATACAATCTCAACCCACTATGTGGTAAATCCAGGAAGAAATAAAAAACTTTTGTTAAATAAAAAAGAGTTGTCCAAACTATTTAACGGCGTTAACCAAAAAGGTTATACGTGTATTGCATTATCAATTTATTGGAAAGACCACATTATTAAGTGTGAGATCGCATTAGCGAAAGGTAAGCAGTTTCATGATAAAAGAGCCTCTGAAAAAGACCATGACTGGCAACGTCAAAAACAGAGAATTATGCGACATAACATCTAATATGCCAAAAAAGTAAGACGTTCAAATAATCTATTTAGGTCATATCATTGTAATTTTTTATGGGTGCGTATGTTTTCTTATGCAGTTATTTGCGCTATGCCACTTTCTAATGTGTTAAACTAATCTATTACGGGGGCGTTCTGGATTCGACGCCGGTTACAAAACCTGTGGTGCATGCCGAGATGGTGACCAATCTCGTTAATCCAAAGTCGCAAACTATTAGTTGCCAACGACGACAACTACGCACTCGCCGCCTAAGAAACGGTAGGGAGCCATCTGACTGGAGCCGTGCTTATGCGTCCAGAGTCTCTTGGGGCTATCAGGTGTCATACTCATAGGATCGTGATGAAACTTGTCTGGGGTAGACTCACTAAAAACTTACCGGAATCGTAATTTACGTACCCTGCCAGTCGGGTTGTGAATTGTTAAATTAATGACTGAACTAAGCATGTAGAGCCTCAGGCAGAGGACTGACGGACGCGGGTTCAATTCCCGCCGCCTCCACCAAAATAAGTCAAATATCAATAAGCACTAAACCGCCGTGATTAACATGACTAAGTAAGAAATTTAATCCATGCATATTTTGTCGAGCATGGTAAGGCTTCTTTAATGGATTAATCAGGCCTATCAGTCACCGCCCCAGTAGAAGCAGAGCTCACAGTTTTCGCATATTTTGCTAATAATCCTCTTGTATATCTTGGCGCAGGCTTCGTCCAACTACTCTTTCTCTTAGCCATTTCTAAATCACTTATATCAAGTCTAATCTCACTATTTTTGGCGTCAATTGTAATTCTATCGCCATTTTCAACCAACGCGATAGCACCTCCCTCATATGCTTCAGGCGTAATATGGCCCACCACAAACCCCCTACTTCCTCCTGAAAAGCGACCATCAGTGATTAGTGCGACATCATTACCTAGCCCTTTACCCATAATTGCAGAGGTAGGGCTCAACATTTCTCGCATACCAGGACCACCTTTCGGGCCTTCGTAACGAATAACAACTACATCTCCAGATACCACTTTCCCGTCAATAATAGCAGAAAAGCCCTGCTCTTCTGAGTCATATACTTTAGCAGTGCCAGTAAAACTTAAGCCCTCTTTGCCTGTGATTTTTGAAACCGCGCCTTCAGGTGCTAAATTTCCGCTAAGTATCACCAGATGGCTATCTTTTTTAATTGGTTTATCAAAAGGTAGGATGATATTTTGTCCTTTGGGGTAATCGGTTACCCCAGCCAAGTTTTCGGCCATTGTTTTTCCTGTAACTGTTATACAGTCACCGTGTAACATTCCAGCATTCATCAAACGCTTCATCAATGGTTGAATTCCACCGATTTCAATTAATTCGGACATCAGATATTGTCCGCTTGGACGCAAATCAGCAATCACTGGTGTTTTTTCACCGATACGAATAAAATCCTGCAGTGTCAGCTCTACCCCTATAGTGTCTGCCATTGCTATTAGGTGCAGCACTGCATTAGTAGAGCCTCCTAAGGCAATAACAAGCGTAATTGCATTTTCAAATGCCTTTTTTGTCATAATATCAGATGGTTTTATATCATTTTCGAGCAAGCAAACAATGGCTTCACCTGCGTCGATACAGTCTTGCATTTTGTTACTTGAAACAGCATTTTGTGCAGAACTATTTGGCATGCTCATCCCCAAAGCCTCAATCGCTGAGGCTAAAGTATTTGCTGTATACATGCCGCCGCAAGACCCAGGGCCTGGGATCGCAGTTTTTTCAATATGCTCTAGTTGAGTAATAGGGATATCACCGTTCGCATGACTACCTACAGCTTCAAATACAGAAACGATATCTGTATGATTTTCTCCAGGCAAAATCGTTCCACCATATACAAAAATTGAAGGGCGGTTCAAGCGTGCTAGGCCCATCAAACAGCCAGGCATATTTTTATCGCAGCCACCAATAGCAATAATGCCATCATGCCCCATGCCGGCTGAAACTGCCTCTATAGAATCGCAAATAACTTCACGTGATACTAAAGAATACTTCATACCCTCTGTACCCATAGAGATGCCATCAGACATTGTTATAGTGTTATAAATCACACTTTTGGCTCCGGCACTATCAACACCTTTACTCACTTCGTCTGCAAGAGTATTGATATGCATATTGCATGGCGTCACCATTGACCAAGTTGAGGCGATACCTACCTGTGGTTTTTTAAAATCATCGTCACTGAATCCTACTGCTCTGAGCATAGAGCGACTAGGAGCCTGAGTTGGTCCATCTACAATTTTTAGTGAATTTTTTCGTGTTTTATCTTTATTCATATTTTGATCTTCATTTTTAACTTGAATAAACACACTATATGAATGTATAGATAAATTACAATCTAAATTGATGGGTTTGTTTGCTCGTGGTGCTTGTATCCCAAAATATCCGAAACTAATCTTGTTTTAAACATCTAATCGTTTTTTGAAGATAAATTTTCTTTGTAATAATTCCTTAAATTATTTACTCTTATTGATATGGATTTCGATAAAAAAACATCATTTCAGCTTCCGAATGACGCATTTAAGCGTTTAGATGAAGAAGCCGATGAAAAGTTTTATAAAATACCTAGATTTGTTGCGCATATAGATTACGGCGCAATAGATGCTGTTACAGATCTCTACCGAGAATATCTCCCAAAAACTGGCCATATCTTAGATCTTATGAGTAGTTTCTTTTCTCATTTTCCGGATAACAATACTTATAGCTCAGTGACTGGTTTGGGTATGAATGAAAGGGAAATGTTTCATAATAAACAGCTAGATAAATGGGTTGTTCATAACTTAAATGATAATCCTAGTCTTCCTTTTGAGGAGAATCAGTTTGATGCAGGTGTAATTTGCGTTTCCATTGATTATTTGACTGATCCGCTCTTTGTTTTGAAGGATATGGGGAGGGTTTTGAAAAAAGATGCGCCATTAATAATAACTTTCTCAAATAGATACTTTGAATCAAAAGCAACCACTATTTGGCTTCAGTTAAACGAGGAACAGCGTGCATATTTTGTCAAATCATTACTGATCGATGCCAAATGCTACAAAAATATTAAGCTTACTGACTGTTCACCAGAGTTTGGTGATCCACTGTATGCTGCCATTGCTAAAAACATAGTTTAGAGGTTTTTAGCATCAAGTTAAGCTAACGAACAACCAAGTACATTGGACGTCCGTTTCGACTAATCTGAAGCAGTATTGATCTTTGACTTAATTTTATTGCATCGTAGAAGTCACTTAAATCTTCAACCCTTTGTCTGTTAACACCAACAATCAGGTCTCCGGGTCTCAATCCAGCGTATGCGGCCGGTGAATTGGGCTGCAGGTCCGCGACAACCAAACCGCTTCCTTTGGGGCTCTTCTCTATTGTGGCGCCCTCAAGGAGAGGTGGCATTTTTCCATCAGCAGAGGATGTTTGTTGCTCTCCAATTCCTACTGTTATTATTTTTGTTTTACCTTCACGAATTAAGCTGACTTTTACTTTATCGCCTACTTCTTTAATTCCGATTTGACTTCTCAGTTGACCACCGGAACTAGTAGATCTTCCATCAATAGCAATTATGACATCACCTGCTTTTAACCCAGCCTCTTCTGCTTTTGAGCTCTCAGCTACGCCAGTAACTAAGACGCCCTGCTGTCCATTTTTTAAGGAAAAAGCCTGGCGTAATTCAGGTGTAATATCCTGAATGGAAATTCCGAGTTGACCTCTTTTAACCTCACCTGTTTTAAGAATTTGATCCATACTAGCTTTGGCCATATTGACTGGTATTGCGAAACCAATCCCTATATTTCCACCTGAGGGTGCAATAATTGCTGTATTAATACCTATCAAGTTACCCTCTAAGCTCACTAGTGCACCTCCAGAATTTCCTGGATTAATTGATGCATCAGTTTGAATAAAATTCTCGTAACCCTCGATTCCAAGACCTGTTCGACCTAAAGCACTTACTATGCCTGTTGTCACTGTTTGACCTAGTCCAAAAGGATTTCCAATTGCTACAACAAAATCTCCTACGTCTAAGTTATTAGAATCACCAAACTTAACCTGGGAAAGATTTTTTGCATCTACTTTTAATATTGCAATATCAAGCTCAGGATCAACACCTTTGATTTCAGCAGTAAATTCTCGGCCATCGACTAATGACACTCTTACTTCATCTGAACTTTTAACTACATGATAGTTAGTCATGATAATTCCATTTGTAGCATCAACAATCACACCTGAACCTGCACTTTGTCTTCTCTTACGAGGCTTTTGCATCTCAGGAATGTTTCTACCGCGCTGGTTAAAGAATTTTCTAAAGAAGGGATCATTCATTAGAGGATTTTGCGACTGATTATTTGTTGAAAAAGTGGCGATATTCACTACTGCAGGATTTACCTCCTTAAGCATTGAAGACAGAGATGGGAGCTTATTGCCAGAGCCATCTGATAAAGGAAGTGCTCCATATGCTTCTATAGAAAAACCCAAAATACACAGCAAAAAAACAAAGTTCTTAAGTGGTGACATTAATTGCTCCCAAAGTTTTATTAAAAAAATTTACTTACATTATATAATCAATCATTCTATAAAAATATTAAAGACAAAACTAAATTTTTACTGAAAAAAATTATAAAATGCAACTATTATTTTAACTAGAGCAATCTTATGAAAGCAGCAATACTAACAGATACAAATGGCCCAAATTGTTTAAAGATTACAGATTTAAGGATGCCCGAACCTTTATCAGGGGAAGTGCGGGTAAAAATAATTTCTTCGGCTCTTAATAGAAGAGATTACTGGATTACGAGGGGAGGGTATCCAGGTACTAAAACACCTTGTATCGCAGGTTCTGATGGAGCTGGTATTATTGATAAAGTTGGTAAAGGTGTTAACGCTGATGTGATTGGGATGGAGGTAGTTCTCTATCCAGCCAGAGAATGGGGGGATAGTGAAGTTTACTACGGACCAAATTTTAGAGTTCTTGGAATGCCTGACCAGGGAACCTTCGCAGAATATATCTGTACCCCATTAAAAGATATTTATCCTAAACCCAAACACCTAAGTTGGGAACAAGCTGCTGCAATACCACTGGCAGGACTTACAGCTTGGCGAGCAGTCGTAACCCAAGCTGAGGTTCGCGCAGACCATAAGGTTCTTGTAACAGGTGCAGGTGGTGGAGTCTCCTCATTTGTAATACTTTGGTGCTTACAACTTGGGGCTGAAGTCTACATAAGCAGTAGTAGCAAAGAAAAAATCGATAATGCAAAAAAACTTGGTGTCTCCGCAGGAGAAAATTATAATATTGATGGTTGTTACAAAAAATTATTTAAAAAATCAGGTGGTTTTAACATTGTTATAGATAGTTCAGCTGGTACTCTATTTAATGAAGTATTAGATACACTATTACCAGGAGGGCGTTATATATTCTTTGGGTCTACCGCAGGTCGACCCCCTGAGGGGTTACCTATGGGGAAAGTTTTTTTTAACCATATACGAATTCAGGGTACGACGATGGGTAGTAATACTGAATTTGTTCATATGTTAGATTTTTTAAACAAAAACAAGATTAAACCTATAATTGATTCTGTTTTTCCACTATCAGATATTGTTCAGGCTCATACTCAAATGGAAATGTTCGGACATACAGGAAAAATTGTTCTTTTAAACAATTTAACTGATTGACATTTGACCAAGAGGAACGCCTCAGCTAATGTTGAAGGCTCAACCACAGAGGATGCGAAATTGACAGAACCAAAGATAAAAATACCACGAGAAAAAAATAAAACCGTTGATTTTGAGAAAAAAATTAATGCCCTAGAAAAAATAGTTGAAGATATGGAGAAAGGCTCCCTGAGTCTCGAGGAATCTTTGAAGTTTTTTGAGGATGGAATAAAGATTACTCGGGAATGTCAGCAAGCCCTCAGGAATGCTGAATTAAAAGTTGAAATACTCACAGCAGACTCTAATAAGCTTGAAAAATTTGATGGCGAAGTAACCTAGTGAGGAACCAAGATTTCGATGACTTTTTTCAATATTGCCAAGAAAGGGTTACAAAAAAGCTTGCTGTCATTTTAACTAAAGATAATGATGACAATAATCAATTAAATGGAGCTATTAGCTATAGTGTCTTGAACGGTGGTAAACGTTTGCGACCGATATTGACATACGCTACAACAGAAATTTTTGGTGAGTTGACTGAGGATACAGACCTTATAGCTATGTCAGTAGAACTAATTCATGCATATTCATTAATACACGATGATCTACCATCAATGGATGACGACAGCCTAAGAAGAAATCAACCCACATGCCATATTGTTTATGGTGAAGCTCTTGCAATCCTTGCAGGAGACGCCTTACAAACCTTAGCCTTTGCTCAACTAGCAAAGCTTAGAGCATCCCCCGAAGTATCTCTTAAACTTATAGGCTGTTTAGCCCATGCAGCCGGACCAGAAGGTATGGTCAATGGACAAGCAATAGATATTAATTCCATTAACCGGTCACTAACAATCGACGAAATGGAATTAATGCATCGTAAAAAAACTGGTGCGATGATTGATGCATGTATCATCATGGGCGCTATTGCTACAGGTAAAGCAAATCAGCTACAACTAAATGCTCTTAGAAATTATGGTGAGCTAATTGGGCTAGCATTTCAAGTTAAAGATGATATTTTAGATGTTATTGGTGACACTGAAATAATAGGGAAAAAAGCTGGCTCTGATCAAGTCCAAAATAAAGCTACCTATGTTAAACTACTTGGACTAGAAGGGGCTATAAAAAAAGCCTCAGAATTACATAAATCGGCGATTGAAGCACTTGATATTTTTGACTATAAAGCAGATCGATTAAGGGAAATTGCGGACTATATTATTAACAGAAAATTCTAGATATATATTATATTTTAAAATATTTTCAATTAAGAAGTTTATCTAAATATAAATTTATTTGATGTTAAGTGTAATATTGTACTTCTATTGTGGAAATGAAACAGATGAAAAAAACCTTTGATAGTATTCCTACTGTAAGGCCAGAAACTCCTCTACTCGATACGATAAATAGTCCATCCGATATGAAGAATCTGAGTATAGATCAGTTGCTTGTATTAGCAGACGAACTCCGGGGCTACCTGCTGTTTAGTGTTGGCCAAAGTGGTGGGCACTTCGGTGCTGGGCTCGGTGCTATTGAGTTAACTATTGCTCTGCACTATGTCTTTGATGCACCCAAGGATAAGCTGGTTTGGGATGTTGGTCACCAAGCATACCCTCATAAAATTTTAACTGGTAGGAGGGAGGAAATCACTACCATTCGTCAAGCCGAGGGACTGTCTCCATTCCCGCACAGAAAAGAGAGTAAATACGATACTTTCGGTGTAGGCCACTCAAGCACCTCTATAAGTGCAGCGCTAGGAATGGCACTGGCTTCAAAATTTAAAAAATATGATAATAAGTCTATCGCTATTATTGGTGATGGAGCAATGACAGCAGGCATGGCTTTTGAAGCGCTTAATCATACTGCTCATACTGATGCTGACCTGCTTGTTGTCCTTAATGACAACAATATGTCGATTTCACATAACGTTGGTGGTCTTGCTACATATTTTTCTAAGATTTGGTCTAGTCGTTTTTATAATACGATACGTGAAGGTGGGAAAAAAGTTCTCAAAGCAGTTCCTGCTGCCTCTGCATTTGTAAAGAAGACTGAAGTTCACCTTAAAGCTATGGTCGCACCAGGAATTGTATTTGAAGAACTTGGTTTTAACTATATAGGACCTTTAGATGGTCATGATTTAACTCTTTTGATAAAGACTTTAGGCAACCTTAAGTCACTCTCTGGTCCAGTACTGCTTCATACCATTACACAGAAAGGAAAAGGCTTTGGTCCAGCTGAATCTGATCCGGTTGGTTATCATGCTTTAAATAAAATTGAATCAAATATATCTAAAAATAAAAACTCAAAGCTGAAAACACAGAATAAAAAGAAATATCAACAAATTTTTGGTGAGTGGTTGTGTGATATGGCAGATAAAGACTCATCACTTGTAGCAATAACACCAGCAATGTGTGAGGGATCTGGAATGGTTGAATTTTCTCAGCGTTATCCCGATCGTTTTTATGATGTTGCTATTGCGGAGCAGCATGCTGTTACTTTAGCTGCTGGATTAGCTTGTGAACAGATGAAACCTGTAGTGGCAATTTACTCTACTTTTTTACAGCGAGCTTATGATCAAATAATCCATGATGTAGCGCTTCAAGATCTAGATGTACTATTTGCTATTGATAGAGCTGGGCTTGTTGGTGAGGACGGAGCAAGTCATGGAGGTAGCTTCGATATAACTTTCCTTAGGTGTATACCCAATCTCATTTTGATGACGCCATCTGATGAAAACGAAACTCGTCATATGCTCTATACGGGATTTGTCCATAATGGATGTGCAGTAGTCAGATATCCACGTGGTGTAGGGCCTGGAGTAAAGGTAAAAGAAAAAATGTCTGCAATAAGCATAGGAAAAAGTATTATTAAAAGGGAAGGGGAAAAAATTGCAATATTGAACTTTGGAGCGCTCCTAATTACAGCTCAACAAGTCGGTGACGACCTCAATGCCACTGTTGTTGATATGCGATTTGTTAAACCATTAGATGAAGATTTAATAAAAAAACTATCCATAGAAAATATACTATTAGTAACTATTGAGGACAATGCGGTTGCTGGAGGGGCAGGTAGCGCAGTAAACGAATATTTGGCATGCTTAAATATAAAAGTGAGTATACTTCATATAGGATTACCGGATAAATTTATTCCGCATGGTAGCAGAGAATATCAATTGAGTCAGGCGGGCTTAGATGCAAAAAGTATAAAAATGACTATCAAAAAAAAATTAATGGAACTTACTAACAAATAGGAGTTTTGAAATTAAAAACTTCTACCAAATGGAGGCAAGTCAGCTAAAAGTTTTTCTCCATAATGTTTTGTTAGGACTCGCCGGTCTAGAATTGTGATCCTTCCAGTATCAGCCTCACTTCTGATTAATCTTCCACAGGCTTGATGTAATCTTATAGACGCTTCTGGTAGCATTAAATCCATGAAGGGATTGCCTCCTTGTTCCTCTAACCATTCAGAAACTGTTTTATAGATAGGATCATCTGGTACTGAAAAAGGTATCTTGGCTATAATTACGTGCTTGCAGTAGTCGCCTGGAAAGTCCATACCCTCTGCGAAGCTTGCTAATCCAAAAATGATGCTACCATTTTTCTCATCGATGGCTTTTTTATGGCGGGTAACAATTTCTTGATGAGTAAATAGTCCTTGTATCAATATATATTTTTTAAATTCTTCAGAAAGCCCATCCCAAACCAAATCCATTTGGCGTCGAGAGGAAAATAGAACTAATGTCCCTTCTTTTAAGTCTATTAATTTTGGTAATTCTTTAATGAGGGTCTCTGTATGTGCACTAGAGTCACTTGCATCAACTCCAATATTCGGTATTGAAAGTGAACCCGCATTTATAAAATCAAAGGCGCCTTCTACCGCTGTACACTTTAAACTAGGGCATAAACCAACATTTTTTTTAAAATTGTCGAAACTCCCTAAGGTTCTTAATGTAGCTGAGGTAAGTATGGCTGAAAAACAGTATTTCCATAGATTTAATTGAAGTATATCTCCGGCATCTGTAGGTGATGAAGATAGGCAAATATCAATATTTCCTGAGCTCGACTCTTCAATCGATAGCCATCTTGCATTTGGCGGTTTTTTGTGTTGGTTTATTATAGCCGACCTATCAATTTCTGAATCAATCTGTGGGCTTTGAGAATAGCTTTGCCATAATTGCCATATCGACTTAGCTCTACCTTGCCAAGCTCCTACTTGTTGAAATAACTGCTCTAGATCGACTCTTGGAATAGGATGATGGGGGTCATCTATTGCATCAGTTAAACTTTCTGACAAGACTATTATAAGATTTGAAAAAATGGAGAGTTCTTTTGAAATATTTTCAGATATTTTTCTAATCTCAATTCCGGGATCACCACGAGAAAAGCTCCATAGAGATCTGCCTATACCTTTTTCTTCTATATATTTTTCAAATACTGGATAACTTAAATTTATAAGTTTTTCTGATATCTCTGCAGATTCACCTATTTTTTTAAAATATTCTTGTATTATTGGGGTGTCCTTAAATAGCATATGCTTAATTGATATTTGTTTCTTTACGAGAGCTAACCAATTTATTGAGCTTTTTAGTCGGCACTGGCTTGAAAAATGATTTATTGCTGTAGTACCTATCTTATGTGCCTCATCAAAAATATAGATTGTATTCTCTGGGGAAGGAAGTATTACCCCTCCACCCAGGGCCAAATCAGCCATTACTAAGTCATGGTTTGCTACGATGCATTCAGATTTTTCAATATCATCTCTAGCTTTAAAAAAACAACACTTTTTGATGTGCCGACATTTTCGACCTGTGCATTGGCTTCGATTTATCGTCAGCGGTTTCCATTCGACATCCCCTATAATACCTGACCAGCTATCCCTATCACCCAGCCATTCCTTCTCATTTAAAGCTTCATCCATTTCACGATATTTCTTAATGATACTATCTGAGGGGTTAAAATTAATTTCATCATCAAATAAAAACAATCCGTTTTCTTTTGCTTTAGCTCCATCTAAATATTGCTCTAATCTTAGGGGGCAAAGGTATCGCCCGCGCCCTTTTACAAGACTAATATTACAATCCCAGTTTGCACTTTTGAGCAACATAGGAATATCTTTATTGACTAGTTGTTCTTGTAAGGCGACTGTTCCTGTTGAAATAACTACTTGTTTTCCCATTAATCTCGCTAAAGGCAGAGTTGATAGTAAATATGCGATGGTTTTTCCAGTGCCTGTACCAGCCTCAACTACGCAAATACCATTATCGGAGCTTCTTTGTCCTGAAGCATCCTGCTTAATATTACCTAATGTATTAGCAACTAAAGAAATCATTTGTTTTTGTCCCACTCTCGGACGTAAACAGTTGCTTTCTAAAAACTTACTGTAGCCTTCTTGAATTTTTTGTTGTGTATCAATTTCTAACGTCATTGCTTTTGATTAATATTTTGTATGATTGGATTAGCATACATCTCAAGAACAATTTTTTTGCACATAGGTTCGAGTGCTCCTATTCTAAGATTAAACTCATCGGTTATTTTAGCCCAATCACACTCAAGTTTTGCTGCCATCGCTTCAGTCTTGTGATTAGATTTATGAAGCTTGTGGTAGGCTAATAAATTAGTTGCATGCGGTTTATAGTTTTTGATAATTTGTTTGTCAATCGTATGTGCAGCCTCATCTGCAGATAAATAGTCTTTTTTCAGTATATCTCCAAAGGCTATATGTACTGCACCTTTTTTCCCAACTATGCCCTTGTAGATACTTAAGAAATCTTCATCCTCATTTTTTTCATATGAGCCTGTTTTATGTTTTTCTGCTAGCTCCATACCCTTATTAATGTCTAGGGGGTCAAATTCATATGAAATAGATACTGGTACAATATTTAGCTCACTTAGTGCAGCCCCAAAATTTTGAGATTTTTCTTTGCTTAGCGTTAACATCTTCAGTAGAGCCGGTTCAGTTCTATCAAGACCATTTTTTGCTCTTCCTTCACGTTGAGCTATCCAAACTGAACACTTGTCTGTAATTAAAGAATATCGAATATAACGAGACAACTTAGTGAAAGCTTCCAATTTTTCTCGTCGCCCTTTTATAGATCTTTTAACAACGAAACTTTTATTTATGCGAGCCAAGTCAGATACAAATTCTTTTTTAAGCAAATTGTCGCCTATAGCTATTCTTACGGTATCCCTGCCATCATCAATCAGGGCTACATTCAAAAAAGCTGGATCCATTGCTATATCCCTGTGATTGCTAATAAAAAGGTATGGTGTTTTACGATCTAGTTTCTCAAGACCACTAATTGTCAAAAAGCTGTCAGTTTTAATCAGCAGCTTCCCAAAACTTTGCCGAATAGCTTCATGAAGGTCATGTACCTTTTTCATTTTTGAAAAGGCAGAACGTAATGCATAGGAAATAACGGGTCTAGCTAACCAGGGCAACCATCTATATAGTCTTGGGTGCTTTATAGACAATAATGTATCTATAAATTCTGAATTTTTAGATAGCTTCGCTAAAACAGTAGCCACTTCACTATCATTATAAGGTCTGATATCGTCGAATTCGTTCATAATCAAAATGGCTTTTTTGTATAAATAGTATTTGCTAAATGACCTAACGGTGGTTATGCCATGGTACATCTGAAGAACTTTTCTTTACTAAATTAACGACATCTAGAGTCATGGCAAATAGGGCCATGCGAACAAGCAAACCGTTATCTGTCTGGCGAAAAATAGCCAAATTCGGATTCCCGTCTAAATCTTTATCTAGCTCGTTAGCTTCTTTTCTCGAATCCCTAGGCATTGGATGCATAATAACAGTGTTAGGCTCACAATGTGCAGTGTAGACAGCCTGATTTAATCTAAACTTCCCGCGATATGCATCAGCTTCATCTTTGGTAGTAAATCTCTCTTCTTGAATTCTGGTAGAATAAACGATATCCACATGAGATATGCTCGACTCAATTTTTTCTGACTCGATAACTGATAATCCATTCCCTTTCATTTCCTCAACGATATCTTTTGGCATAGATAAACCTTTGGGGGAAACTAGCTGAACAGAAATATTTTTATAAAGCATTAGCAACTTACTTAATGAATGGACTGTTCTTCCATGCTTTAAATCCCCAACCATTGCAATACGAAGTCCATCAATTTTTCTGCCTGAGGCTTTTAGTTCTCTTTGTATAGTGTATAAATCTAATAAAGCTTGACTAGGGTGTTCATTGCTGCCATCACCACCATTGATTACTGGTACTCGACTACTCTTAGCAAATTCGGCTACTGATCCGGGTTTAGGATGTCGCATACAAATGATATCACTGAAACCGGACAACACTCTAGCTGTGTCATGTAAAGATTCTCCTTTAGATAAAGCGGAGAGTTCTAGCCCTACAGTCTCTCGCACATCACCGCCCAAAAGATTAAATGCACTTCCAAAACTAATGCGAGTACGAGTGCTTGCTTCAAAAAACATATTCCCAAGAATAGCCCCTTCAAGAACTCTCGTTCTTTTTTGCCTCTGAGCGTAAGGTTCCATATCGTCAGCAACACAAAATATATTATCGATATCATCTCTTTCAAACTGACTTATGGAAAGAATACTTTGACCTTTAAGTTTCACTATCACCCCAAAGCTAAAAATTTAATGTTAATTATTTTAACGATTTTCCTTTGCTTGAACCAGCAACTTATTAAATGGAGTTCTAATTAAGAATTTCATCACCCCATGACTTAAGAGATAACAGTATATTACGATCTCTTTCTGAACAATCTTTTGATGACAATAGCTGGTTTATTTTTAATAAATAATTTCTCTTAGAGAGAGGGTCTTCGATATCATTATTTAATCTCTCATTACGCATATTTCTCCAAGTCTTTTTTTCAGATACGGTTAGAGAGTCAGGATAATTTGTTGCCCTATAGAGAAAAAGTAAGGCTTTATAACTTTTATCTTGAAAATCTGTAGTGATATCGGCTAATTCAGTGGATGAAGAATTTCTTACTTTTTTAAGATTTTTTTGATCATACTTGGCTTCAATGAAACAAACATGGCTTGACCTCTCGAGATACTTGCTTTTTTCAAATTGACACATAAAAAAGGCTTTTTTTAACTTTTCAGATAAATCATGCTTCAGCAATTCGTGCAGATTCTTGTTACATTTTTCCAGGGAAATATTTAACCGATTTGAAGCAGCATCATCTATCAATTTGGGTGTCAGAATGATAGGGCACTTATTTAATTCAATAGTATAAAGTGAAAGTTCTTGTTTATTGGATTTATTGACGAATAAATTCTCATACAATTCTGTAGCTGAAAAATCTATCAGGGGCTTGGGATCACCCATTAAATTGAAACAGATTATAGAATTATTATTTGTAGGATTAATAGTTAATGGCATCATTAAAGATGAGTAAAGATTTTCTTTGTGGAGCTTTCCAGAAACATGCAAAAATGGTCTTTTCTTGTCAGTATCTATAAGGCTCTTTACCTCTTTTTTTAGTCGATGAGCATAAATATAATTATATAATTTGGGTTGTTTAGTCATAACTAACTTCGCCAAATTAATAGTAGCAATTACATCAGATAGAGCATCGTGAGCAGACTCATGATCGATTCCATTTGCCTCAGTCAAGCTAACCAATTTAAAACAAGGCGAACCATCATCTTTCACTGGCCAATTAATACCCTCTGGCCTTAGCGCTCGTGTAAGGCGAAGTAAATTTAAGATATCCCACCTAGAATTTCCATTTTGATGTTCTCGTGCATAGGGATCGTAAAAATTACGATACAAGCAATATCGAGTGAACTCATCATCAAAATTAATATTGTTATAACCTACACCACAAGTTTTAGGAAATGATAATTCTCTATATATCTTGTCGATAAACTCTCTCTCTGGGATACCCTGGGTTAAGCAAACTTGTGGAGTAATACCAGTAACTAGGCAAGATTCAGGAGACGGAAGCCGATGAGACGGTGGATGGCAATACATAACTAGGGGTTCGCTAACTATTTCTAACTTTTCATTAGTTCTTATGCCTGCAAATTGTGAAATATGATCTCGGCTTGGATTCAATCCAAAGGTTTCGTAGTCATACCAATAAAGACTGCTAGTCATTCTTAGGTTAACTCCATAAATAAAGTTTTATAATACCTAGTTTTCGTGAGATAACACAAAATTAAAAAACTTATGTTCCTAATTCTTTCAAAGTAATTGGATTTATCTAATCGAAGCATTAAGATGAGTTTTTTTATGGCTAAAATGTCAAATAATTTTATGGTTGCCATAAACCCTAAAGGATTTTTTTAATAGTCCTTTATATTATTCGCATTTTTGAAATTTAATTTTGGAGGAAATCTTGATGGCGAAGCGAATCGAAACTGACAGTATGGGTGAAATTGAAGTTCCAGCTGATCGTTATTATGGAGCCCAAACAGCTAGATCTCTTATTCATTTTGACATCGGGATAGAAATTATGCCTCGAGAGATTATAAGGGGTATGGGCATACTAAAAAAAGCTTCCGCAATAGTTAATTCTGATTTAGGGCTTTTGGACGAAGAGAAAAAAGATCTCATAGTCAAATCTGCTGACGAGGTAATAAATGGTAGTCTTGATGATCATTTTCCGCTTCGAATATGGCAAACAGGCAGTGGCACCCAATCAAATATGAATACTAATGAGGTGATTGCAAATAGAGCCATAGAAATGTCAGGTGGGAAGTTGGGCTCCAAAACACCAATACACCCCAATGATCACGTGAATATGGGGCAGTCTTCCAACGACACCTTCCCGACAGCCATGCATATTGCAGCCGTTGAGCAAATATATGATCACCTGCTACCTGAATTAATAAGTCTGCGTGATGCGATTTCAAAAAAATGTGTCGACTTTAAGGGGATTACTAAAATCGGTCGAACTCATTTGATGGATGCCACGCCGCTCACACTTGAACAAGAATTTAGCGGTTATGTTCAACAACTTACAAATGGGATTAACCGAGTAAAGGGTTGTTTACCAAGTCTCTGTCAAATAGCACTTGGAGGAACAGCAGTAGGCACTGGTTTGAATTCTCATCCAGATTTCGCAGTAAAAGTTGCTAATCAAATAGCATTTCTAACAAATAAAGAATTCATTACAGCACCAAATAAATTTGAGTCGCTTGCTGCGCATGATGCTATCGTAGAAGCTAGTGGTACAATGAAAACGTTAGCGTGTTCATTGATGAAAATCGCGAACGATATAAGATGGCTAGGCTCTGGCCCACGATGTGGTATTGGGGAGCTCACTTTACCTGCAAACGAACCAGGAAGTTCAATAATGCCTGGTAAAGTAAACCCTACTCAATCTGAGGCTATGACAATGGTTGCTGCACAAGTTATTGGTAATGATACCTCGATAGCTGTAGGTGGTTCATCGGGAAATTTTGAATTAAATGTATTTAAGCCAGTTATGATATACAACCTTCTTCAATCAATTAGGCTACTTGGCGACTCATGCCGCTCTTTTAATACGCACTGTATTATAGGAATTACTGCTAATAAATCTAAAATTAATGAGCATCTGAACAACTCTTTAATGCTAGTCACAGCTCTGAATCCGTATATTGGTTACGACAATGCTGCAAAAGTAGCTAAAAAAGCTTTTGAGGAGAATACAACTTTAAAGGAAGCCGCGGTAGCTCTTAAACTTCTCACATCTAAAGAATTTGACGAGAAAGTTCGGCCAGAAGAGATGACTGGGCCAAAATAATTATTTACTAACTTTTGGTGTTATTATGGATTAGTTGAGAGTTGTGATTTTAATTGCTGAATATCACGATTAATGATTAGTCGATGAGCATCAATTGCTTCAATTGCTTTTTCATTTTCGAATATCCTGGCTTTTATGTCACTTGATGGCTTATTACCATATTTACTTATTAAATCATCTACCTCTAATTTGGTTGCTAATGACGAGCTTACCAGTGAATCCATGGATTTATTTGTTCTTCCTAGTTTTTTTTCTATATTTGTTAAATCTTGTTTTTGATACTCTAAGGTAGTCTTAATTTTTTTTATACTCTTAGCGTTTCTGTCGTAAGCTATTCCCCATAATTTCTTTATTTCGGACCAATGTTTCTCTAATTTTAAGTCTTTCTCTTTTAAGTTCGAGTCTATATCGCTGGATATAATATTTGTCTCAAGCTGATCAAGACGCGCCTGCAGCTGATTTAACTCGGATCCTTGAGCTATAGTTAGATAAACTAAATAAATGGTGGTTACCAGTAAAATCATATAGCTTATTTTGTGCCAATTGATTCTACTCTCATTATCGGATTTCTCTTGACTTGAAGAACTGTATTCCTTTGATATTAAACGATTTTTATAGATTCCGCCTTTGCCAATCCTGTCATCACTTTCCGGCACAATTGAGTCAACTTTGTTGTTATCATTTTCCATTTTCAAAATATTCCTAAGAAACAAGATATCATAAATATTATATGCTACAGCTATGAAATTTAGTCAATAAGTGTTCTATCATAGATATCAATAGATTGTATGTTTCTGCTCGGTTTTACAAGTCTGCACTTAAAAAAAAAAGCCCTAATTATGGGCTTTTTTAATCCAAAGTTCTAATTCCATATTTTATATATAATAAAGTACTCCAAATAATAAGGCTGTTAGAGTCAAGCTACCGTGTATTACTCCCTTAACAGAGGCAATTGGCCCTTGTTTGCCGATAAGAGCATTAACCTCTAGTAATAAAATTATAGCTAAGCAAATCATAAGATCTAAACCACCGACACTTGAGCCGTACCCGCTACCACCCCACGCAGCTCCATGTCCACTAGCGAGCATACCAAAAGCCATTGGAGCTGAAAATAAAACATTTGTTCTTGATGCCAAAAGTGCTTTTGCTCCATTAGCAGCGGCATCGCCTTCTTTCATGCCTAGAGCTATCTTTTGAGCAGGCCAAATTACAAGCCATACATTGAGAAACATAAGGGTTCCCAGCACTGAACCAACAATAATTGAATTGTTGAATTGGTGATTGTGTGAGAGACCTCCTAGCAAAATTATCCCTGAAATAAAAGTTAGCATAGCACCCCAACGAAACCACCAGAGCGCACTCGGTGCCAATTTAAGTTTAGCATCTGCGAGCGCCTCAGGAGTTGCTTGCTTAAAGTATCCGCCTTGCACAAAATTAAAATAATAAAGCATCCCAATCCATACAATTCCAACTAACAAATGACTCCAACGAACAAGAAAATTAAAGAATTCCATATCCACACCTAAAGTTTAAGTTAAAAATCTAGAAGTTTGTTATTCTACACCACGTCAAATCTATTATAAATGTTATTTATAATAATAAATAAGTCATAATTATTAATAATAATGATAATCATTTGCATTGAGGTTATTGGAATTAAAAAATTCTCATCTCTATGAATTTTTTTTAAAAAAAAACCCGCTCAACAGCAGGCTTTTTTGTTGTCAATAGAGTAGGGATTTTACATCATGCCTCCCATGCCTCCCATGCCTCCCATGCCTCCCATGCCACCCATGTCTGGCATTCCACCTCCAGCAGGATT
>MDTG01443532.1_pt1 | contig 37117 bp, 38 predicted proteins | sample 811421 | NCBI WGS metagenome assembly MDTG01 (sample SAMN05326645, study PRJNA326480) | marine metagenome | isolation source: seawater | place: Pacific Ocean: South East | collected 2011
AAGCGTTGCTGATAAATCAACTAAAATATTTTTTTTATTTTTTTTTTTTCATTGAAGAAAATATACCAAATTTTAGATCTCATATTAATGAAAAATTTAATATTTTTTTTATCTTTAGTTTAATTAACTGAGTTTTAAGTTTTTCCATATTAAAATTATCTTTTAAAAATGTCTTTTCATTTTTTTTTATCCAATTTTTAAGCTCTGTTAAGTAAATTGTTTTTTTATGGGAAAAATTATCATTATGAATTCTATAGTTAGCTAGTAACCTATTAACATACCCTATCTTCACTTTTCGACTTAAGTGAATAAAGAAGTCAAAATCTTCCAATATATTTAAATTATTATCAAATTTTTTATATTTTAATAGAGATCTTTCCATAAGGACAGTTATTATGCCAATTGAGTAATAATCAAGTAAAGATTGAGTTGAAATTTTTTTTAGTGTTTTTTTTATTCGTTTTTCTTTTTTCTTTTTTCTTTCATAAAAATTATAATAATTTGTAAAACATATTCTTAATTTTTTTTTCTTAAGAAAATTGATTTGAATTTTGAGTTTGTTCTTATTCCATATATCGTCTGAGTCTATAAAGGCAATATATTTGCCTTTTGCTTGTTTCATTGCTTGATTTCTTGCAGAACCTAAATTCGTAAATTTTTTACAAAAAAAATATTTAATTTTTTTATTATGAAAATTTTTGATTATCTCTTGTGTTCTATCTTTTGAATTATTATCCCATAATATAATTTCAAAATTTTTATGGGTTTGATTTAAAACACTATTAATAGATTGTTTTAAATATTTTTGTGCGTTGTGACAATTGATAATAACACTAACTAATTGATTTTTACTCATTCTATTTTACTCTTAAAATTTTTTTTCTTTTAATATTTTATTTAATTGAAGAGTTATAAACTTTATTTCTTTTAAAGTTAATTCAGGGTGAAGAGGTAGGGTTAAAATTTCTTTATAAATTTTTTCTGTATTAGGAAATTTCTTTTCGCTATCTTTAAATTTAGAGTACTTATAATTAGGATAATAATGTATGCCTGTCTGTATTCCTTTTTTTAATAATTCTTTTCTAAGAAGCTCTTTTTTTTTAAGGTTCTTAACCCTTATTATATATATGTGAGGAGATATTATATTGTAATCTTTTTTAAAAATTTTAATTAAGCTATGGTTGCTAAACTCCCGATCATAATACTTACAAATTTTTTTCCTTTTATTTGCTAAAAAACTATACCTTGCTAATTGAGCTAAACCTATACTTGCGTTTATATCGCTCATATGAAAACGGTAACCTTGCTCTTTTACATTTGAAATCCAGCTACGATGTCCTGAGTATCGTTTTTCCGAGTCGCCGCTCACTCCAAGTAATCTTATATCTTTAGATCTTTTTATAACTTTTTTGTCATTTGTGACTAAGCAGCCTCCCTCTCCTGAAGTTATGTTTTTGATACCATCAAAACTAAAGCAACTTATATCTCCGAAACTTCCAACTCTTTTTTTTTTATAGATTGTACCAAAAGCATGCGCTGCATCCTCAATTACTCTTAATTTGTTTTTCCTGGCTATTAAATAAATTTGATTAAGATTTGCAGTCGATCCTGTTAAATGTACTGGAATTATAGCTTTTGTTTTTTTTGTTATTTTTTTTTTTAAATCTTGAATTGAAATTTGTAAATCGTCAAGATTTATATCACATCCAATTGGTTTTGCGCCTACAGCTGTTATAGCTTGGTAGGTTGCAACATAGGTTATTGATGGAACAAGTACCTCGTCATTTTTTTTAATTCCACAAGCCTGTAAAGCCACATGTATTGCTGCTGTGCCTGAATTGAAACAAACCACATTTCTGGAAAAAAAATTTGATAGGCTTTTCTCAAACTTTTTAACATAGGGCCCCATTCCTAAAAATTCTTTATTTAGAACATCTATTACTGCTTTTTTTTCTTTAGAAGATAAACAGGATTTTGATAGTCTAATAGTTTTCATAATTTACCACGTGTAACTAATTTCGTTAATTTCTTTTCTTTTTATTTCACTTTCGAGATATTTATGATCAATAAAATTTAAAATTTTAACTTTTTTCTTATTACTTAAGTTTTTAAAACCATACCAATTTTTTTTTGGAATATGTAAAATTCCTGGTTTAGAATATGAAAGAATAAATTTTTTGAATTTTTTTTTAAATATAACAACCACCATACATTTACCTTCAACTAAAACAATATTTTGATTAGTTTTTTTGTGGAATCTCCATGCTTTAAGTTTACCAGGATTAATTTCAGATATATAGAATTCAGCTATTTTTTTAGATAAAAAATTTTTTTTAGGTAACATTTTTATTAAATCGCCTTTTTTATTTTTGATTATTTTTAAAGTTTGATAATTGACGGTCATTTTTTATAGAAGCATTTTTTTTCATAGCTCTTAATTTGTTTTATTGTAAGGCTATACATATCTTTTTTGGTTAATTGAGATTTATACCATTCAGATATATATTCTGCTAATTCATCTAATTTTAAAATTGATTTCCATTTGAGTTTTTTTTGAGCTTTTAAGCTATTGAGTTTTAATATTTTTGTTTCTTTAAAGGTTGATATCGGCTTAATTTTATAACCATTTGTTTTTTTCCATTTATTTTGAATCACTTTTACTAACTGTAATACTGTGAATGATTTATTAGTACTTGGCCCAAAATTAAAAGCCTGGCCGTTTAAATTATCATTAGAATCTAAATAAAATGCTAATTTTAAATATCCAAATAAAGGTTCCAAAACATGTTGCCAAGGTCTTATTGAATTTGGATTTTTAATAATTGCTTTATTATTTTTCTTCCAAGCTTTTATTAAGTCAGGAATTAATCTATTTTTTGACCAATCTCCACCTCCAACTACATTACCTGCTCTAACAGTGCAAAATTTAAATTTTTTATTTTTATTAATCTTAGAAAGAAAATATGATCTTAGTATAATCTCAGCGCAGGCTTTGGATCCGCTGTATAAATCTTCCCCTCCCAACCGGCTTTCCTCTGTATATCCTTTGTTTTTTTCTAAATTATAATAGCACTTATCACTTGTTACCATTATACATGAACATTTTTTTTGAAGAAAGGATGCTGCGTGCAAAACATTTAATGAGCCCAAAGTATTTGTACTTACAGTTTGAAGCGGGTTTTTAAAAGACTCAGAAACTAAGGCTTGAGCTGCTAAATGAAAAATAATGTCAGGTTTTTCTTTCAATAAAATTTTCTTAAATTTTGAAAAATTTTCAACATCGCACACATAATGTTTGATCCTTTTTTTTATTTTAAGATCTTTAAATATTGAAGGTTTAGTTATAGTATTATTTGAAACACCTACAATTTTACAACCTAATGAAAGCAACCAGACAGTTAACCAACTTCCTTTAAATCCAGTGTGCCCAGTTAAAAGTATTTTTTTATTTTTAAAGTAATTGTAAAATTCTATTTTTTTAACCATGAAATTTTCTTTGTTTTCCATTGTTCTACCAACAAATCATGCTCTCTTCTAGTATCCATGCACTGCCAATATTTTTTGTGCTTGAATGCAACAAGATTATTTTTTTTGGATAGAGTTTCTAACGGTTTTTCCTCTAAAACTGATTTATCATTATCTAAGTATTGAAAGACTTTTTCATTAAAAACAAAATAACCTCCATTAATCCACCCTTCACCGGATTGAGGTTTTTCAGAAAATTTTTTAACGTTATCTCCTTTTAGCCTGAGAGCGCCAAACCTCGCAGATGGAATTACTGCGGTAACTGTAGCTATCTTTTTTTTTTGATTATGAAACTTGATTAATTTTTGAATATTAACATTTGAAAGTCCATCTCCGTATGTTAGTAAAAAATTTTTTTCACCTTTTAAAAGTTTTTTTAATCTTAACAAACGACCTCCGGTCATAGTCCTTAAACCTGAAAAACAGAAGGTGACATTCCATTTTTTGGGATCAGTCTTAATATTTGCGTGCTTATTATAACCTTTATTTAATTTCTCAATATTTTCATCTTGAAAATATTTTTTTATAACAAACCCTTTGTATCCTAGGGCTAAAATAAAATCAGTTATACCGTGTCTCTCATAAGTTTTCATTATATGGAATAAGATTGGATACTTACCAACTTTAATCATTGGTTTGGGCTTTTTTTTTGTTTCTTCAGAAAATCTTGTGCCAAAGCCTCCGCATAGGATTACTGCTTTCATTTTTTCTCCTTATTAATTTTAATTTTTTTTCTAGGAATCTCATATTTAAGTGAATTCCAATATTTTGCAAAAATATTTTTATAAATATCTGCAGGTATTTTTAAATGTGTAGGAAAATTAACAATATGATTTGAAACATATTCTGCAGTTGGACAAGAACCAATGATATATTTTATTTCATTATAATTCCTACTCCTTCCCTCGAAAATGCTTGAGTACCATATATCTAAATTAAAATATTTATTAAATGGTTTTATAAAATTTTTTCTATTATTTGTTAAAAAGGAATATCGTAACCAACTATGTTCAGAAATTTGATTATTTTTTAATTTGTACCACTTAATTTTTTTTTCCAAGAAATTTGCAATTTTTTTTCTGTGACTTAAATTCTTTTTAATATTCTTAATTTGGTTTATGGCAATTTCAGCCAGATACTCATTATATTTACATGGATAATACTTAGGTTTTTTCCTAGAAAGTTCATCCCTAAAATAAAAAGTTATTTTAAAATAATTAAGAAATAATAACAAAGAGTTTCCAAACCATAATAAATACGGATTAAGTATTATCAACTCTATTAAAAAGGAAAATAACATTCTTATTTGATCGACTCTTCCTAGTTCATAAAGATTTTTATGATGATTTTTTAATTTGTTATAAACTTCAATTTTATTAGTTGTTGCCACACCGCCAAGATGCGTATTAATTATTTTTGAGTGGTCTAATGAATAAAAACTAGCATAAATTGATGGGTTTATTTTCTTTTTAAAATTAAAGTAATGAGCATTATCTTCAATGATTTTTAAATTATATTTCTTAGCAAGCTGAATTATTTTTTTCATTTTACATTCAATTCCAAAGGTGTGTTGTACATAAATTGCGACAGTCTTAGTTGTAATATGTTTTTCTATTAAATTGTAGTTAATATTGAAATTACTAATATCTATATCTACATACTTTGGTATAGCTCCTGAATAAATAATTGCGTTAGGAACAACTGTGCAGGTGAAAGCTGGCACAATAATTTGATCATTTTTTTTAATATTCATGCTTTTTAAAATTGAATAAAGTGCCATTCTTCCAGAACCATAAGATAGGCAATATTTTTGTTTAGTGATTTGAGAAAATTTTTTTTCGAATTTTTTAGTTAATTTATTTGTTTTTTTATTAAAAAAAATTATCTTTATAATTGATTTTAATATGATCCAAATTTCCTTTGATGTATTCGTTCCGCAATAAACTCCAAACCTTTTTCTAGGTACATTTGGAATAAAAATTTTGATTTTTTCGAAAAATTTCATGAAATAATATTTTTAAGAATTGCTGCAAACTCTTTATTAATTGATTTTGGATAAATCTTATTTGGGTGTTCTGATATTGCAATTTTCCAATGTTTTTTTTTGTAAATTTTTGAAAAATAACTAATTGGATTTAAAAGCAATTCATCGTAAATATTTAAATTATGAAGCTTTGACCAAATCTTAAAGAAGGTTTTTTTTTCGTTTTTGCTTATTTTTTTATTTACGTCAAATGGAAAAAAAATACTCGAAATTACTAAATAAACTATATCATATCCCCAAACTTCCTGTGAAAGCCCGAATAGCTCCCAATCGATAAATCTAATTTCGTTGTCATTATAAATTATGTTGTCCAAAGTTAAATCTCCGTGACATTTTGTAATTTTTTTTTTTGGCCAAGCACTTACATAATGGTCAATTGCCCTTAGTAAGATATCTTCATTATCTAATATTGAGTTGTAAAATTTTTTTTTTCTTCCCTTGTAGAATTTGATATCTATATAGGAGAAATCTTTATTATTTACGCAGCTCGTTATACTATTTTCTTTTTTTATATTTGAATTGTACCAAGATAGTCCCTGCTTTTCATTTTTTAAATATTTGAAGTATTTTTTATTACTACTTACTTTTCTTATGATTTCTGGTTTAGAAAAATATACCACTTTTATTTTATCTTTATCGAGATTTCTTAAAACTGTAGTCATTTTTTTCGAATTGCAATTAAGATTAAATTTGATTTAAAAATTAAAAACATATTTTTAGTAAATTGATAAATATAATAGACCAACGCTTTAAAAAAAGAGTCAAATTTTATTTTGTACAAAAAATCAGGAATTAATGAATTGATATATTTTTTATGAAAAAAAACTAAATCTTTATTTTTAATAAATAACATTGCAAAAAAAATAATAAAAATTTTGCTGGTTATAATAGATTTTGTAGTATTAAAAATCATATAGTAGGAAAATTTATTGATTTTGAGTGCTTTAACCTCTTTTAAAAATTTTTTTAATTCACTTAATTTACAAAAGGAAAAAATTAAATTTTTATTATCTCTAATAAATTTTTTTTTAAAGTGAAAGGAGTGCGTTAATTTTTTTCCTATAAGTTTTTCATCTAATTTATTAATTTTATCAAAAAAGACATTTGTGATTTTTTTTTGGGGGTTTTCCAAAAAGTAAACTATCATACTTATAAAAATTTATTTCGTACCTGGAATTAAATTTAAGATTTCTTTCACACTCATAATATCTTTTTGAACTTCAAATGATCTTTGATTTTTTAAAATAGTTAAGGCTGTTTTGTGCATAGCTGGTATAGCAGCTCTAAGTAAATGATTTGCGTATATAACTACGTCTATACCATGATTTTTGAATTCATTTTCATAAACTTTATTAAAAGTAGTGGGAACTACTACTAAAGGTACATTAGGAAATTTATTTTTAAAATATTTTGCAAATTTAAATATTTCATTTGGGCTTTTATCTTTTGAATGTATCATTACACCATCAGCTCCTGAGGCTAAATAATTGTCCGCTCTCTTATAGGCATCGTTTAATCCCTTACCTAGAATGAGACTTTCTATTCTAGCTATGATCATAAAATCGTTATTTTTTTTCGCTTTTTTACCAAGAGAGAGTTTCTTGCTAAAGTTTTTAATAGTATCTTGCTCTTGTTTTACAGTTGTCCCAAAAAGAGAATTTTTTTTTAATCCTTTTTTATCTTCAACAATTATAGATGAAACGCCAGTTCTCTCAATACTACTAACATTAATCTCAAAGTGTTCTGGTTGTCCGCCAGTGTCGACATCCATTATAAGAGGCTTAGATGTAACATCAAAAATATCATTTATTGATTGAAGTCTTTGGTTAAGTTCAACAACTTCGATATCGGGTTTTCCCCTCAATGTTGAGTCTGTCAATGAACTAGACCAAAAACCATCATAGTCTATCATTCTTTGATTTTTCATTACTGAACATTTTTCGGCTATCAGTGCTGAAAGGGGACTGTGGACCTCAATTATTCTAAGAAATTGTTTTTTTTCTAAGGTTCTTTTTAACAAACTTGTTCTACTTGAAGGAGAGAGAACTTCTAAACTCATTCTATCAATTATGTTAGAGCCAGAAATGCCTTTTGTATGTGGTATCTCTATAAGTTTACACTTAATTTTTTTAGTTAAATTAATTACATTATCTCTTAGTTGCTTATCCGGTCCTTTTTTCCAATCATCTCCATGAACCATATAATCTGGGTCAATTTTTAGTAAATTTTTTGTATAGTCCCATTCATTCTGAGGAACAACTTTGCTGATACCTGAAATATTACTTAAAATTTTTTTTCTTTGTTCCCAGCTTAAAATAGGAATTCTTTTATGACCTGCTATCGCCTTATCGGTCATTAATCCTAGTATTACATTGCCATATTTTTTGGCTTGATTAATTAGATTTATGTGACCATGATGAATAACATGCCCGGATAGAGCAATGTAAACTATCTTTTTTTTATTTTTTTTCATTTATCTTGCTCCTTCTTTATAAACATAAAAGGGAATATATGCTTCACCTTTAATTATACGCCCAATCATGGCGGCTACTCTGTGTCGACCACCAAGAAAACCCTCATTATTAATGGCTATAGGTTTTTGTATCATTAGTTCTTTTATTTCAGCACTGCTCATATTGGTTAATTTTTTATAGTATAATTTTGTATAAGCTTTAGGCTTTTTATTAAGCTTAATATACTCATTAACTTTCTCATATCCAATAACATTTTTTTTAAAACCAAAAATTAATGGATAAATATAAAAATTATTTCCATTTTTCCAAAATTTTTTATTTAAATAAATTGGTTCATCAAAAGCAGTACTGGTATTTGTCTCTACAATTTTTTTCATTATAGACTTGAAATTTTTTTTTTTTATAAAATTAAGAATATCATTTATCCGAGAAAATCTATTATTGTTTGTAATTAAACCATAGTGTTGTTTTCTAAAATAACAATTGAAATCAATGGGATCAAACTTCATTTTTTTAAATTCATATAAATTCAATTTTGAAATCTTTTTTTTTTTAAATTTTTTTATTGTTGCATTTACTAACTGAAAAATATTTAAATTATATAATTCTAAAATTTTTTGATTTAATTCATAGTTAGAAAAATTTCTTGAAAAAAGAAATGTATAAATCATGCAAATAAAGAAGTTTTTAAATTTGACGAAGAAATTTCCTCGACTTAATGATGAAGTAATTATTTCTACCTTGTTTGGAAAGAAAATTTTTTTTAATACTAAAGAATCGTATTTGGGAGTAAAAAAATAATTATTTAATATTTTAGTTTTTTTAATTGGTCTTATAATTTTCATTTTAAATTCATATCCATTAAATTTAAAATAATTTGATTTATAATCTATTAAAAAAATATTTAATCTAAATTTATTATAATAAATAGTAATATTATTCTTATTTATTTTAATTTTTTTTAAAGGACTAATTTTTTTTAATAACTTTTTATTTTGAAGAATAGACTTATCTACTAGTACATCATCGTAGTCATCATGTGATAGCATTGATAGTGTACTTACACATAATAAAGTTCTATTAAATAAAATCATTTTATACTTATTTTTTGCAAGCAATGAACTTAGTTTAATTAGAAATTTATTTTTTTTTTTTACATTTTTTAAGTACATAATTTTATTTCATTAATGATAAATAAACTGATTTAAAAAAAGCCAAAGGGTAAGTTGCTGACCAAATAATTGGGAACACATACAATATTTGAATATCAAAATTTAATTCTAAAATTAATAAAAGTAATAAAAAATCTATATATCTAGAGCGACCATCAAAGTGGAAAAATTTAATTGCATTTAAAAGAAAGTTTGAAGATGTTATATTAACAAATTTATTATTAATCCTTTTTTGAGTATGAGTTTTCAAAAATTTATCATAATAAGTTTTTTTAAATTTTGATAAATAAAAACGTAAATCAGCAAATGAAAATATATTTGTTACTAAAAAAATTAGATAAAATAAGTCTAATTGACCTACTGGGTTATTTTTAATTGAATATATAAAAAAACCAGACATTGCAATTGGAGTTCCAATATTTCCAGCCCAGACGTCAAGTTCATGACCAATTGTGGTGGTTTGTTTTTTTAAAGATGCTAGCTGACCATCAGCGTAATCTGGAACAAGTTTAAAAAATAAAATTAATACACCAGAATAAATTAAAATATTATTTTCAAAATTGATTAATAATGCGCCTAACAATACCCAAAATACTCCAAAAATTGACACTATATTTGGAGGGATTTTTGTTCGTAATAAAACATAAATCATTAAGCAAGCTAGCTCTAGATTAAGAACTGTTTTAATTTTTGAATATATATTTATTTTTAATATAGATATGTTTTTTGATAAGACTTTTTTGTCGTAAACTTTTTGAAATATTCTATCATTTCTCCTATAAGTACTATTCCTAATTTTTTTTAATGAGATCATAACAAATTTAATACCCTATTTAATTTTTTGAATTTTTTTTCTATTAATTTCATAGATATTGTCACAAACTTTTAGTGAACTTTCTCTATGGGAAATTATAATTATTGTCTTATTTTTCTTAATTGCATTAATTGTATTTAAAATTTTATCTTCTGTTTTAAGGTCTAATGAACTTGTAAATTCATCAAAAAATATTATTTGTGGATCTTTATAAAGTGCTCTAGCTATTCCTATTCTCTGTCTCTGCCCTCCTGAAAGTTTTATGCCTCCCTCACCTATGTTTGAGTATATTCCTTCTTTCAAATTATTTTTTACAAAATCATATAATTCAGCTAGTTTAAGCGAATTAATAACTTTATTTTTATCTATTTGAGAATCATTTAAACCAAAAGCTATATTTTTTTTTAAACTGTCATCTAGTAAATAAATATTTTGAGGAACGTAACCAATTAAATTTCTCCAATTTTGATCGAATAACGTAATATCAGTATTATCTATTAAAATTTTTCCCTTAAGTGGTTTATGTAGACCAATTAATAAATCAACTAAAGTGCTTTTTCCTGAACCACTGCTGCCAACTATTCCTGTAATGGAATTTTTTTTTATATTTAGATTAATGTCTTCTAGAATATAATCCTCGTTATAACCAAAGTATAAATTTTTTATTAGTAAGTTAGAGTCAAATTTATCTATTTCTTTATAGGAATTTTGAAAGTTTTCATTTAATCTATCAAAAGGCAAAAAAGATTCATGAATTTTTTCATCATAAAGAATATCAATAGATGGTATTCCAAATCTAAAATTAGAGTAACTCAAATTAAGTCTATTAAAAGATGGCAGTAACCTAAATGCAGCGGCAGCAAAAACAGCAAGCATTACCAAGATTTCAGAATTATTCATTCCAGACAAATATGAAAAGATTATGACAGTACAAAAAAAAAGTATTGCAAAAAATTCTAAAATTATTTTTGGGCTTTGAGAAACAACATTAAAATATTTATCTATAATTGCATATCTTTGATTGTGTTTATCGTAATATTCAACAAATTTTTTTTCATTTCCAAATATTTTAATTTCTTTAATTCCTCCGATACCTTGTTGTATGTGTTGAATTTTCATTTTTTCATGATGCTGCCTTTCTTTAGACCATTGCGTAATTTTATTTTTAAATAATTTAATTAAAATAAATGAAATACAAAAACATAGAGCTAATAAAAAAAAAGTGATTTTAGGATTGAAAATAAAAAGGAAAATACTTATAAATATTACGATTAAAATTTCTAAAAAAAAATTCAATCCATTGAAAATAATTTGATTAGAAAATATATGCACTTCTTTTGTGATATTTCTTATTAACTCAGATGAATTAATATTAGTAAAAAATTTATAAGATTTACTTAAATAATTTGTGTATAATTTTTTGCATAAGGTCGCCTCTAATTTAGCAACATAAGAAAATTGTAACCAAGAAAAAAATAGTAAAGACAAAGCTTTAAAGAAATAAATAGAAACTATAAGTGCAAGTAATGCAATTATTATCTGAGAATTCGAATAATCAGAAAAAAAACTAAATTTTTGGATATTATTACTTAAAAAATTTTCATCTAATATTGAGGAGATTAAAGGGATCATTAGGCCAATGCTTAAGATTTCTAGAACTGATATTAAGGCAGTAACAATAAAAAAATAAAATAAAATTATTTTTAGTTTTTTATCTAAAATGTAATTAATTTTTTTTAACATTTTATCAAACAGATATTTGTTGTTTTCAAATCTTCGGTCTTATTAAGTTTTAATCAATATTCATATTTAAATGAAAAAATATGTTCAAATTTTGAACAAAATAGTATATAAATACTTATTTTTCAATTAAAATAGTTTAAATGCTTGAAAAACTAGCTAATTGTATATGAAAGACCATTATTAGTTTAAATATGATTAATGTAAAAAAATTTATAAAAGAGCTTAAGAAAAATAATATTAATTTTTACACCGGTGTTCCAGACTCTCTTTTAAAAGAAATGTGCAATGAGTTTGACAAAAAGAATAGCTCTCAACATATTTTAGCATCTAACGAGGGTTCTGCAGTTGGAATTGCAATTGGTTACAATCTCGCCAAGGATAAGGTTCCATTAGTTTATCTACAAAATTCTGGATTAGGAAATATTGTAAACCCAGTGATGTCTTTATCTCATAAAAAAGTTTTTAAAACACCAATTTTTTTTTTAATAGGTTGGAGAGGTGAAGTTAGAGGTTCAAGCCAAATACATGATGAGCCTCAACACCTTTCTCAGGGAAAGGCCACAATAGATCTTTTAAAACTTCTTAATATAAAATTTAAAATTCTTGATGCAAATTCTAATTTTTCTAAAATAATTAAAGAACTTCATAATTATGCTAAAGACAATAATACTGCAGTTGCATTATTAGTAAGAAAAAACTCATTTATCAAAACTAAAAAAGAATACTTTCAAAACAAAAGTGGACATAAAAATTATCTTTCAAGAGAAAATGTGATTAAAATTATTAATGAGAATGTGCCAAAAAAAATTCCAAAAATTTCAACTACTGGTATGACCTCAAGAGAATTATATGAAATAAATGTTAATGAAGATAATATCGAGTCTACCTTTATGTGTGTAGGTGGTATGGGTCACTCACTAGCCATAGCAACAGGAATAGCAAATTTTAAAAAAAATAAAAAAATTATTTGTGTTGATGGTGATGGCTCACTTTTAATGCATTCCGGTATTATGGCGATTTCAGCTAAGTCAAAGAATCTAATACATATTTTGCTTAATAATGGTGTTCATGACTCTGTTGGTGGTCAAAGAACGCCCTCTGAGAACATTGAATTTTATAAATTAGCGAGAGAATTTGGCTACCATTATGCATTTAAAGCCTCTAGTAAAAAAGAAATAATTTCAAAACTTAAGTCATCTTTAAATAAAAATGGTAGTGTTTTCATAGAAATAGTTTGCAAAAAAGGTCATAAAAGTAATCTCTTAAGACCATTAGAGAAACCAGAGTATTATAAAAAAAAATTTAAAAATTTTTTAAAAAAATAATTTTTCTAAAGATGCTTTGTAAAACCTTTTTAATAGTGGTATTTTCTTAGGATGAATATAAAAAAATTTGTACAACGACAAAACGCAAAAAAAAAACTTTTTACACCAGGTCCTGCAAGTTTACTAAAAGAAAATATAATGGGTCTAGCGCCTTGTTTTGGTCGTGGAGATGATGGGTATAAAAAAATAGAAAAAAGAGTTTTAAATTATTTAAAAAAAATACCGGCACATAAGTCTATCGTTACACTCCAAGGTTCAGCTAGTTTAGCGCTAGAAATATTAATACATAACTTTTTGTATGGAAATGTTCTCGTTGTTGATACAGGTATTTACTCCGATAGAATTAAGCTCATCTCTACTTTTTCTAAAAAAACTTTTAAAAATATAAAAAATATAAGGTCAATAAATTGGAAGCAGATAAACGAATTTTCAGGAAGATTTGATTGGATATTTGCTTGCCCAACAGAAACAAGTATTGGACTAAAAGTTCCAATGCAAGATTTATATAAATTAAAAAAAAGATGTAATGCTAAATTAGCTCTAGATGCAACTGCATCAATTGGTTTGGAAAAGGATCATAGTTTTTGTGACGTAATGGCATATAGTTCTTGTAAGGGCTTGTTTGGGCTAACTGGAGGAAGCTTTATATCATACAATATTAAGCCAAATAATCTTATAGAGTCTTTTTACCTTAACATTAATAGCCATGCTGAACATAAAATGACTGGTCCGTATCATACAATTCTTTCACTTGAAAAAGTAATATCTTCTTACAATGAATTTAAATATGCCGTAATTGTAAATAAAAAAAGGATAATGCGAATGATGAGTGAAAATATCCAGTATCCAAAAAAAAATCAACCCTTGTTATGTACTTACATTAGTAAAAAATTATTTTCAAAAGATAAAAGGCAAATTTTATATAAAACTAGAGCTAATATTGATGGAAGTGTGGTTTGTCATTTAGGCGAGGTTGATCTCAAGAAAAAAGCTAAGGGTGATATATTAAAAAAACTATATTATGAAAATTAGTAAGAAACAAAAAAAATTTTTTAAAGAAAATGGTTTTATAAAAATAAAAAATTTTTTTAATAAAAAAGAATTAAATCAACTTATCAGCTACGTTGATGATATAGAAAAACTGAAACCAAAAAAAGGTAAGATGATGATGTATAATGACAAAATTAAGAACAGAAATTATCTTACAAGAACAGAAAATTTTTATGAATTTCACTTAGGTATGAAACAATTTTTAAGAAAGAAAAAAATTAAAAATTTGCTCGAATATTTATTAGAGGATAAACCAATTCTTTTTAAAGATAAGATAAATTGGAAGTACCCAGGTGCAAATGGCTTTGAGCCCCATCAAGATGCTCAAGTTTGGGAAAATCTTTACAAAAATATAAAAAGTTTTTTATCTATGACAATCTCTATTGATGCAAGTAATGAAAAGAATGGTTGTTTAGAACTTGTAAAAAAAAAACATCTACAAGGTTTGTTTGGTAATAATAAATCTGCAATACCAAAAAAATTTACTAGAAAATTTAAATGGTTAAAAATTAAAACCAACCCTGGAGATTTAGTTTTTTTTGGTGCATATACGCCCCATAGATCAAAAAAGAACAAGACAAAAAATCCTAGGCGTATGATGTATTTAACATATAATGCTAAAAAAGACGGTGATTTACGAAAAGATTATTTTTTTAATAAAAGAAAGAGCTTTCCACCTAATATAGAACGAAAGAAAAATAAAAATTATAAATATTTAATATGATTAAAATTCCTAAAAACTTATTAAAAAAGATGTACGATTATGAAACTTTTTATCATTTGTCTATGACTACCGATCGTTTAGGTAAATTACTTGCTCACTATGAAGCTTTTAAAATAGCTTCTAAAGTTCCTGGCGAGATTGTTGAGTGTGGTGTTTTCAAAGGAACTTCTTTTGTAAGATTTGCGTTATATAGAGAAATACTTGGTGGGCAAAATTCTTCAAGGTTAATTGCTTTTGATGTCTTTAGTGATAGCTATCCAAATACAGCTTTCAAGGAAGATAAAGCACAAAGAAATCATTGGATAAATTCTGCTGGGGGTAGTTCAATAGGTGTAAAACAATTAGAAAAAAATCTTAAGCAAAAAAAAATTTCAAATTTTAAGCTAATTCCTGGAGATGTTCTCAAGACTCTCCCTGCTTTTAAAAAAAAAAATCCTGGATTAAAGATTTCTTTGCTTAATATAGATATTGATTTTGTTGAACCAACTATTTGTGTTTTAGAAAATTTATATGAAAATGTTGCAAAAGGTGGTGTAATTTTGTTTGATAATTACGCTGGTAGAGGAACCTCTGGAAAATATTTACATGGGGATACGAAAGGAATTGATGATTATTTAAAAAAGAAAAATGTAATTATTAAAAGGTTTCCATTTGCAGCAAGGCCTTGCTACATAATAAAAAATTAATTCTTTCTTCCTTCCATTACAAAATATCTATACAAAGAATCACTTTCTTTTGTATATATTTTCGAATTCTTATAAAAATTATTGTATTTTTTTAATCTGTTTTTTATATTCCAATAGTTGTGGCCAGACCAAACTGTAAAATCTTCAAGATAAGTACCATCATTGATTAATATAAAATTTTTTACTTTTCTAGTTATTTTGAAAAAATAATCTATATCTCTCTTGTCTAAATATATCAAACATCCACTTACTAGTATTAAAGTATCTATTTTATTTGAAATATTTTTTAAGTGTTTCCAGTCTTTATTTAAAACTTTGCTTTGAGAAAAATTTCTCCTGAGAAAATCACAGCAAAATTTATTTTTCTCAATGAAAGTGATATTTTTTATATTAATTTTGTTAGTTAAATAAATAGCACCTAAACCAGACATTAAATCACAACATCTTTTATCATTAAATAAATTTTGATGTTTGGTATAAATTTTTTTAAAACGTTTACTAAAACGATTTTTATATAAATGGGAATAATGCCAATATAAACTTCTTTTTGATAGCCAGTACTTTTGATTCTCTTTTACTGTATTTTTTTTTTTATAATTAAAATCAGTGTCAAAACATAAAATATAATACTTATAGAAAAATTTATGCAAACTTTTTGACTCAAATAATTTTTTATAGATAAAAAAAGGAAGAGGTAAATATATATGTTGAATTCTTAAAAGCTTTTTTAAAAAATTTTTAATTACTTTAATCATTAAAAAAACCTTAGATTTTCCATTTAGTGGGAATTAAAAAATTTTGGTCTAGATCTTTAAAGTTAAAGATTTTTTTTAATTTTTTTTGTTTGTAATTATTTATTATTTCCTTCAATTGATTAGTTGTGTTGAATCCCACTACAAATTTATCTACTTCTTTAATTGTACTAATAAAGTCTAAACAAACTTTAAGTCGATCGAAGTTGTTTGAAATAATATAATCGTCCCAATTCTTTAAATCTTTTTTCCAAGAATTAAAATATTTTGGCCTTTTCTGAGCATCGAATATTAATAGACCTTGTAAAAAAATAGATCTTGCATGAATTTTAATCCCCCTTTTTTTTAATCTTAATAAAAATTTGCCTTTTATAAATCTCTTATCTGCAATACTTAGTGGAATTTGTACTAAATCCGGCTTAAATTCTTTTATCACATTTTTAAGTTCATTGGGGGTATAAACGGAAAAACCAACCTTTTTAGTTAATCCGTTTTTCTTCAATTCAGTAATTGTGTCTAAAATTTCATTACCTTTTTTAGTAAAAATTTGAGAGGGGTTATGAAGTAATATTGATTCAAATTTTTTTTTTTTTAAAATCTTTAAAGATCTTTCAATCATAAAATAAATATTTTTTTTAATATTTTCACTAAGATTTAAAGTCGGAATTTTTGTATTAACTTTATATTTGCTGGGCAAATATTTAATTTTACTTTCAGCATGATAAGTAATTGCAGTATCAATTTCTTTGATATTGTTTTTCTTTAAAAGAGTTATTAATTTTTTTATCTCTGAAAAGTTTATATTTTTTTTACTTAAACCGTATTTTTTTTGAAAATTTGCTGTGCCTAAAATTATCTTTGACTCCATTAAAAATTTATATCAAATTAACTTTTGCTTATAATTTTTCTTATTTGGTTAATACTTAAAAAAGATTTATTTGTACCTGACGAATATTCGAAGTTTTCTTTTACTTTTTTTGCTTTATAATTTTTCAAGAATAATTTTTTTTTATTTTCAGTTAGCGTTGAAGGTAAGATAAAATAAAAATTTTTTAATTCATATGTGTTTCTAGACTCGTCCTTAACTGAAAGCAACTCATGTATTTTTTCTCCAGGTCTGATGCCGACTACTTTTAATAAAATTTTAGGATTTAATGCTTTTGCTAAGTCAATAATTCTAATTGATGGTATTTTAGGAACAAAAATTTCTCCACCTAACATAATTCTAAAAGATTGAAACACAAAATTTACTCCTTCATCAAGTGAAATCCAAAATCTAGTCATTCGCTTATCAGTAATTGGTAAAAATTTCTGCTTGTTTTTGAGTAAATTTGAAAAAAATGGAAGAACAGATCCTCTTGATCCAATAACATTTCCGTATCTTACAACTGAGAATTTTGTTACGCCTTTGCCTACTAAATTATTTGCGCTTATAAAAAGTTTATCAGCAGCTAACTTGGTGGCTCCGTATAAATTAATTGGGTTCGCAGCTTTGTCAGTAGATAACGCTATTACCTTTTTTACTTTGCATTCAATTGAAGCATTAATAACATTCTCTGCTCCAAGCACATTTGTTTTGATGCACTCTTGTGGATTATATTCTGCAGCAGGAACATGTTTCATTGCTGCAGCGTGCACAACATAATCAACTCCATTCATTGCTAATTTCAATCTTTGATGGTCACGAACATCACCAATAAAATATCGAAGAGAGCTTTCAAACTTTTTAAATTCTTGAAACATTTCAAATTGTTTTTGCTCATCACGGGAATAAATTATAACTTTTTTTGGTTTAAATCTCTTTAAGACTAATCTTACAAAATTTTTACCGAATGATCCTGTTCCGCCTGTAATTAAAATTGATTTATTGTTAAACAAGTTCTATCCTTTGTTATTCTTTATTTTTTAATTCTTTGTGAAGCTCATCGTATTCTTGCATTTTTCTATTCATAAATTTAATTGTTAACTTAGTTTTCTCTGCAATCCCTTTTGGTGTTAAAACATAAATATAATTTAATTTTTTTGGATTTTTTTTAAAATTCGCAATTTTTATTAGTCCCTTAGATTTTAACTCTTGTAAACAATAATTAAGTTTTCCAAGACTGAATCCCAGATCTTTTGCAAGATCTCTCTGATTTGAATGAGGATTTTTTTTTACTTTCCTTAATACTTCAAAATGATCATCATTAAATTTCATAATTATTCATTTATATTGTTCAAGTATTGAACAGTAAAGCATTATTTTTATTAAATTTGTCATATTTCCTGTTTTTTTGCTTGCTATTAAGAATTTCTAATAAATTTTTTTTTATTTAATCAAATATATTTAGGTAACTTTTCATATAGTCGTTATTGCTATAGGCAAATCTATTACAAAAAAGTTTCTTTGCTTTAATCACATTTTTATCTTCCCACCAACTCTCAACATCAAGATAAATTTTGTTAAGATGTTTAATTAAACTTTTGTGATTAAAATGTAATATCCCAACTTTATTTAATTCATAATATATTTTTTTTTCTTTTTTGTTGAATGGCATTAGTGAATTATTCAAAAATAAAATTGAAGGTCTATTGGTGCCAATTCCTTCAATAAAACCTGTTGAATTATAATTAAAAATAAGCAATCTATGTTGTGACATAACTTCAGAAAAATTATTCAACTGTATTGAATTATCTTTTATAATTTTAGCATTGCGGCCAGATACTTTGTTCAAAATTTCACTTCTACAAAGCTGACTTCCCGGATGAAATCTAAAATTCAAATTATTAAGAATTTTTTTTGGTAAAGTGTTAATTAAATTTATTTGGTCATTATGATAAATAGTGCTTCTTTCGCTCCATAATGAATCACATTGAAAAGTAGTAAAATATTTTCTTGACTCAGTAAAAATTAATAAAATTTTTCCTTTCTTATTCCATTTTTTATTATCATTAATTATTAGTGAACAAGGAACTTTTTTTATCTTTTGTTTTGCTCCCCATCCCCAGCTACAAAAAGTGTCTGCTACATCCATTTCATGTCTTGGTACTGTAGGTTCAAAAAAACATGTTCCGTATACGCCTCCATGTTGCATCATAATTAATTTACATTTATCAATAATTTTTCTTGATATATAACATTTAAATATCTCATCTTTTATTATAGGAGGACATGAAGTTAGAATAAATTTTGGGTATTTTGGAAAAATTTTTTTCTCCGTTAAGCTTTTTAATTTTTCAAAGTTTTCTAAGTAAATATTTGGTAACATTTTATTTATTAAATCCTCTAATATTTTATGAAATTTTTTATTATTTGTTAGTTTTATTTTGATTTGAAAATTTCTTTTTGAAAAATATTTATTCTCTAAATCTGAATTACTAAGATCCTTTCTTTTTAATTTATCTTTATTTTTTTGGTAAAATTCATATGAGTAAATTTGAGGAATTTGATTGATTTTTAAATTTAAAATTATTTTATTTAAAAAACCTGATATGTATGAATTGTAAATTACAACATCATTTTTTTTTTGAAATATATTTAAAAATTTAAATACGATTATTAAAAAATATTTTTTAACAAATTCTTTTATTTCAAAATTTTTTATTTTATTTTTTTTATAAAATTTATTTTTTTCTTTTATTTTTAAATTAGTATAATTCTTGATAAGGTATGAATAAATTTGTTCATTCCATTCAGCCGATTGAGTTTTATCCGCAAAATCCTGCATATCAAAACAATTAAAATTATAATCAATTTTTGGAGAATAAATCGTCAAGTTTGGTTTGGACTCTAATTTTTTAACCACTTCCCATTTTTCGTAAGCTGTTTCAATTAATCTTGCTAACCAAGGACCAATTAAAATTTTCCAAGATCTAACAGGCCAATCAAGTTGATGAATTTCATTAAGATTATATGATAAAATTTTAATTATTTTTTCGTAATTTTTATAACAATATTTTGATGCTTGTTGTAACTCATTCGGTTTTTGAAAAGGATATCTTAATGATATTTTTTCCTTTTTAAAATTTTTGCTTAAATCACTTACTCGTATTATTTTATTCATGTTTTTGAATATATAAACTATTGTTCAATATTTGTACAAAATTATGTTCAAAATTTGAACTAAATATAACAATTTACTTAATTATTAATCTAAGTATATTAAAAACATCAATATAATTAATTAAACTAATTTGAAAAAAATTTTAATTACAGGATCAACTGGAAAACTTGGCCTTCATTTAACTGAAAGTCTAAGTAAAAATTTTAAAATTTTTCATGTTGGAAAAAAGAAAAGAAAATATGATTTAACCAAAATAAATCCATTAACAAAATATTTATTAAAAATAAATCCTCATTTTGTAATCAACTGTGCTGCTATAACAAATATAGAAGTATGTGAAAAAAAAAAATTATATTCAAAAAAGATCAACGTAGGAATAGTTAAAAATATCCTCGATATTAAAAAAAAATTTAATCTTAATTTTAAATTAATTCATATATCAACTGATCAAATGTACGATAATTTTTTTCAATCAAAAAATACTGAAAAGATAAAACCAAAAATTAATAATAATTATACTAGACAAAAACTAACTGCAGAAGAAATTTCATTAAAAATTAATAGCATTGTTTTGAGAACTAATTTTTTCGGCTTTACAAAAAATAAAAAAAATCAATCATTTTCAGACTGGCTGTATGATAATGCTTACAAAGGATCATTTTTTTACTTATTTAATGATATAAGGTTTAATCCAGTCAGAATTAATACTTTGTCAAATGTGATTAAATTTATACTCAAAAACAATGATAAAAATATAAAGGGAGTATTTAATATTGGATGTAAAAATGGGATTTCAAAAAAAGATTTTGCTTTAAAGTTTTTAAAAAAATTTAAAAAACTAGATTATAAATCTGTAAAATCTGAAATTATTTTAAAAACAAAAAGGTCTAAAAATATGGTAATGAATGTTAAAAAATTTGAAAAAATTTTTAAGTTTAAGTTGCCTAGGATAGAAAGTGAAATAAACAAAGAAAAAAAATTTTATGAAAAGAATTATAATAAATAAAAAAACAATTTCAGAAAAATCTCCAACATATTTTATTGCTGATATTGCTGCAAATCATGATGGTAGTCTAAAAAGAGCCTTAAAGTTAATACGTCTATGTGCAAAAGCTGGTGCTGATGCTGCTAAATTTCAACATTTCAAAGCTGAAACTATTGTTAGCGACTTTGGCTTTAAACAGTTAGGAAAACTAACACATCAATCCAAATGGAAAAAGAGTGTTTTTGAAACCTATAAAGATGCAAGTATTAATGACTCTTGGACAAAAAAATTAAAAAAAGAATGTAAAAAATGTGGAATTTCTTTTATGACGGCACCCTATGACTTAGGCTATGTCGATAGTGTTAATAAATTTATTGATGCATATAAAATAGGTTCGGGTGATATCAATTGGGTTGAAATTATAGAAAAAATTGCAAAAAAAAATAAGCCATTAATCATTGCCTCAGGTGCAGCAACTATAAAAGAAGTTAAACAGTCTATAAAAACTGCGTGTAAGTTTAATAAAAAAATTGTTTTAATGCAGTGCAATACTAATTATACAAATAGTGAAGAGAACTTTAATTTTATTAATCTAAAAGTTCTTGAGTCTTATAAAAAAATATTTGGAAATAAAGTTATTTTGGGTCTAAGTGATCACACTGCTGGGCATTCTACCGTATTGGGATCTGTAGCACTTGGTGCAAGAGTTATAGAAAAACATTTTACCGATGATAATGACAGAGATGGACCTGACCATAAATTTTCTATGAACTTTAAAACATGGAAAGAAATGATCCTTGAAACAAGAAGATTAGAAAAAGCATTAGGAGACGGGGTAAAAAAAATCGAAAAAAATGAGCTAAAAAGTTCTAAAGTTCAAAAAAGATCCTTTTATGCAAAAATTGATATTGAAAAAGGAAAAACAATTAATAGATCAATGCTTATCCCATTGAGACCAGATTTAAAAAACTCTTTCAAGGCTGATGAAATTAATAAAATACTAAAAAAAAAAACAAAAAAGAAAATAAGCGCTGGTGAATGTATAAAAAAAAATTACATTCTTTAATAATTCTTATTCCAGCTTTTAATGAATTAAAAAATTTAAAAAGATTCATTAAAAATTTAAATTATTCTTACAATATTCTTGTTATAGATGATGGGTCTACTGATAAAACTTTTTCTTGGCTAAAGAGGAATAAAATTCACGTTAAAAAAAATAATAAAAATTTAGGATATGAAAAATCACTTATTATTGGTTTTAAACAAATTTTAAAGATCAAAAAATATAAATATATACTTACTATGGATGCTGATGGACAGCATCTCAAGTCAGAAATTAAAAAGTTTGTTGCTAAAAAAAATCAGAAATTTGATCTGATAGTTGGTTCTAGGAGTAAAAAAAATAGATTCATTGAAAGAGTAATTTCTTATTATTTTTCAAATTTTTTTAAAATAAATGACCCACTTTCAGGATTCAAATTATATAAAACGACCATTTTAAAAAAAATAGATTTTACAAAAATATCAGATTTATTTTTAATCGATTTATTGGTTGAAAATTTACAAAATAACATAAAAATAAAGAATATTAATGTCACCATAAAAAAAAGGATCGGAAATCCAAGAGTAGGGAATTATTTAAACGTATCAATAAAAATGTTTAAAATATTACTCTATCTATTCAAGAAAAGAATAACTTGACTGTTAAATTTTTGAACTGTATTTGTTCAATTTATGAACATGAAAATAATTAAAAAGAATTTACTTATTATCGTTCAGGCAAGATTCGACTCGAGCAGATTTAAGGGTAAAGTTTTAAAAAAGATTAATAATAAGAGTGCTTTAGAAATAATAATTTCAAGAATTAAAAAAAGTAAATTTTGTGAAAATTTGGTCATTGCAACTACGTCAAGAAAAAATGACAAGAAGATAATAAAATTATGTAAAAAAATAAAAGTTCATTATTTTAAAGGAGATGAAAAAAATGTTTTAAAAAGATTTTATATGGTTGCACAAAAGCACAAGGCAAAAAATATTATTCGAATTACTGCTGACTGCCCTTTGGTAGATTATAAACTGTTAGACTTAATGATTAAAAAGTATTTTAGAAAAAAAGTTCATTATTTAAGTAATACCTTAGAGCCTACTTACCCTGATGGTTTAGATATTGAAATTTTTAGCGCAGACACATTAAAAAAAGCTTATTTAAATGCTCAAAGCGATTACGATAAAGAACATGTAACTCCTTATATAAAAAAAACAAATTATTTTAAAAAAGTTAATTTTAAAAATAATAAAGATCTTTCGCAAATTAGATTGACTCTTGATTATAGGGAGGACTTCAAAGTTATTAAAGAAATATTCAATCACTTTCATCCAAATATTTATTTTACATTAAACGACATAATGAAACTTTACATGAAAAGAAAAAATATATTTAATTTAAAAACACCAAAAAAAAAGAAATTATCAAAAACTAAAAACATAGGTCAGTCATATTGGAAAAGAGCAACTAAAATTATTCCTGGTGGCAACATGTTGCTATCAAAAAACCCAGATAGATTTTTACCTGGAATTTGGCCTACCTATTATAAAAAAGCTAAAGGCTGCAGTGTTTGGGATTTAAGCTCAAAAAAATATTATGATCTCTCTTTAATGGGTGTAGGTACAAACATTTTGGGTTATGCAAATAAAGAAATTGACAATGAAGTTATCAAAGCTGCAAAATATGGAAATATGTCAACATTGAATTGTAAAGAAGACATTTTATTAGCAGAAAAACTTTTAGAAATTAATTCAAAAATGGACATGGTAAAATTTGCTCGTACAGGTGGAGAAGCAAGTGCGATTGCAACAAGAATTGCGAGAGCCGCAAGTGGAAGAGATAATGTTGCTGTTTGCGGTTACCATGGCTGGCATGATTGGTATTTGTCATTAAATTTAGGAGACTCTGATCAATTGGCAAAAAATCTTGTACCCGGTATTAAAAATGATGGTATTCCAAAAAGGTTAAAGAATTCTGTTTTTAGTTTTAGATATAATGACATCAATTCTTTGGAAAAAATTATTAAGAAACATAATATCGGATGCATCCAAATGGAAGTTCAAAGAAATATAACTCCTAATAATAATTTTCTTAAAAAAGTACAATTTTTAGCAAAAAAAAATAAAATAATTTTAATTTTTGATGAGTGTTCTTCAGGTTTTAGGGAAACTTATGGAGGATTGTATAAAAAATATAAATTAGACCCTGATATGGTTATATTTGGAAAAGCTCTTGGTAATGGATATGCAATTACTGCTATTTTGGGTAAAAGAAATGTAATGGAATGTTCTCAAAAGTCCTTCATCAGCAGCACCTTTTGGACCGAAAGAATAGGCCCAACCGCCGCTCTAAAAACCTTAGAAATTATGAAAAAAAATAAGTCATGGAAATATATTACTAAAATAGGAAAACAAATAAAAAAAAAGTGGAACTTAATAGCAGATTTAAATAATCTTCATATCTCTACTTGGGGTTTGGACGCACTGCCAGGATTTAGTTTTAAATCTCCTAATGATCTTAAATATAGAACATTCATAACTCAAGAAATGTTAAAAAAGGGCTTCTTAGCAAGCAATTCAGTGTATTGTTCAACATCTCACAATTCTATAACTCTAGAAAAATATTATGTATCGTTAATGGATATTTTTCAAAAAATAAATAAGTTTGAAAATGAAAGAGAGCGTGTTGATGACTTTCTTGATGGAGGAACTATCTACCCTGGATTAAATAGAATGAACTAAATAATTAGCTTCGCAGCGTATAAATACTCTCTAATTCATTTTCAGGCGGTATTGAATTGCAATGAAGTATTTTTTTCAAATTTTTGTTAATCGAATTATTATATATTTTTTTTATCATAGCAGGATAATTGTAGTAAGGCTTCATAAACCAAGGCCCATAATAAGAAAATATACTCCATCTAGTTTTTTTATCACTTGGCTCCCCTGCTTTATGCCATAAACCTGTATCTATTATAGCAACTGTACCCTGTTCGCCCAGTATTTTTTTATGTTTATAATTTTTTTTTCTTTCAGGACTTTTGTCTCTTATCAAATGAGACTTTTCAACATATAATGTGCAACCATTATCTTCTTCAAATTTATCAAGCATTATTGTAACGATAAAACTGAATCCTCTATCTAATCTTCTATTGCCAATTAATCTTGAATCATGATGCCATTCTCCACCAAGATCCTCAAGATGAAGCGATTTTTTATCAAATTTATTATACCTTTTAAATCTATTTGTTAAACTTGAATTAATTAGTACATAATTTTCATCTATTACTTTTTTCAAAATATTATCAACTTTTTTTAATTCTAACAGTTTTAAGTATATTTTATTATATAAAAAATAATTTTGAATGACTTGACCTCTATTTCCAAGTTTTTTGTGTTTGTTTTCGAAATTTTTAAAAGTTTTTTTGAACTCTCCAATAAAAAAATTGCATTCTTTCTTTGTTAGCACATTTTTCAAATACGTTATTCCATTCTTTTGTAATTCTTTAATGTGTTTTTGATGTGAAAATTTCATATAATTAAATTTTAATTTTATACTTAGCTAAAATTTCTTTTCCCTTTTCAAAAGAGCTAAAATCTACTACATCATCGGTATCTATTGAAATTGAGAATTTTTCCTCAAGAGCTGAAATTAGAGTCATGTGTGCTATTGAGTCCCATTCTGGTATTTCATTATATTTTATTTTATCGTTAAATTTAGATTTATCTATTGAAAGCGCTTCTATGAAAACTTGTTTGTACGTTTCTAAGTTCATTTGATAAAATTTTTTGTGATTGTTTCTACAATTTTGTCAGCTGTAAGTCCATAATATTTTAACAAAAACTCATAGCTACCACTTTTGCTATATTTATCATTAATACCAATGGTAAGAAGTTTTGATGAGGAATTTACGCTTGATAAAACTTCAGCCACTGCACTTCCAAGTCCTCCAATAATATTGTGTTCCTCCACAGTGACGATTATTTTTTTTGAATTAGCCTCTTCGATAATAATGTCTTTATCAATTGGCTTAATTGTATGCATGTTAACTACCGCTGCATCTATATTTTTATCTTTAAGTATTTCAGCTGCTTTTAAAGATTGGCCGACTGCTGCGCCACAGGCAATAATTGTAATATCATTTCCTTCTTTTAACTTAACAGCCTTACCTATTTCAAATTTATAGTCTTTAACATAGACAGGTGTAATATTTGCCCCTCCAGTTAATCTTATATAAACACTTTTATCATAATTAAGTGAGGCAACTAAAGTTTTAACAACCTCCAAACCATCTGCAGGTGAGATAATTGTTATATTCGGAATTGACCTTAAAACCCCTACATCCTCCACGGAGCAATGAGTGTAACCTAGAGAACCAAGAACTAATCCGCTTGCTAAACCTGCCATGATTACTTTAGTATTCATGTATCCAAGATTTACTTTAATTTGCTCGCAACATCTCATAGTTTGAAAAGGAGCAAATGTAGTTGTGATTACCTCAAAACCCTCTGAAGAAAGTCCTGATGCCATTCCTATTAAATTTTGCTCAGAGATACCTAATTCTAAAAATTTTTCTGGAACTTGTTTTCTAAATCTATCTAAACCAGCAGAGGTTGAAACATCACAAGTCAAGACGCATAAATTTTTAATTTTTTTTTCTATATCTAAAACAGATAAACCAAATGTAGCTCTCGATCCAATTTTAGACCACATTTCAATTTTTTTTGAATTAATTTCAATCATTAATTCTTTTCTAGCTCTTCAATTGCGTTATGATAATTTTTTTCAGTCATAATTTTATGGTGCCAATCATTGTTATTTTCTGAAAAAGAAAAACCTTTTCCTTTAATAGTTTTGCAAATAATAGCTGTTGGACGAGAGTCATCTTTGTCGTTTAATGCATTAAAAATTTTATCTATATCATGCCCGTCAATTGTAGAAGTTCTCCACCCAAAACTTTTCCATTTTTCCTCAAGATTATTTGTGTTCATAATTTGATTAGTTGGCCCGGTTTGTTGAAAGTTGTTATTGTCTATGATTACAGTTAAATTATTTAATTTTAAGTTTGGTGCACTTAATGCTGTCTCCCAAACTGCACCTTCGTTACACTCTCCATCACCTAGAAGCACAAAGACTTTATTGTTTAATTTTTTTTTCTTCAAGGCCATTGCTACTCCTGCTCCCAAAGATAGACCCATACCTAAACTTCCTGTAGAGAAATCAATTCCTAAATCAGAATTCTTTACAGGGTGACCTGGGAGATCTGAATTATCTTTTTCGAAAGTTTTTAATTGTTCATTTGAAATTATGCCTAGTAAATTTAAAGCAGCGTAATAAACCATGCAACCATGCCCTTTACTAAGTATAAATCTGTCTCTATTTTTATCTTTAAAATTTTTTTTATCAAAATTAATTATATTGTTGAATAACGTGGCTATTATTTCTACGGATGATAATGCTCCACCAAAATGTGAACTGCTTGAACCTGCATAAAAAGATAAATCTAATATTTTTTTTCTTAAATTTTTTGAAAATTCTCTAGTATTATTAAAATCACTTTCTATCATTACATTCCTCCGTCCACCCTTATTACTTGACCTGTTACATAGCTTGACATTTCTGAAGCTAAAAATAAAACTACGTTAGCAATTTCATGAGGTTCACCTACTCTTTTCAGAGAAGTAATTGTTTTAATTTTATCGATCATTTGTTCATCTGTGTTTTTTGTCATCATATCAGTATTCGTTAGACCTGGCGCTATCGAGTTCACTCTGATGTTGTAGTGGCCAACTTCCCTAGATAATACTTTCGCTTGAGCGATCAAAGCAGCTTTAGCTGTAAGATAAGCGCTTCTGCCCTCGTTTCCATCCAGTGCTGAACTCGAGGATATGTGTATTATACTACCTGATTTATTTTTCATCATAGATTTTAAAATTAATTGAGTAAAAAGTGATTGAGAAAAAAAATCAATTTCAAAGACTTCTTTTAATTTCTTTATTGGCGTCATTTGAAAAAGGCCAGTGTGAATAGTCGCTGCATTATTAACTAAAATATCTATTGGTTTGTTTTTTAAATTTATCTCTTCAGCAGCTTTTTTTAGATTTATTTCGTTGTCAAGATCCAAATTTATAATAAAGATTTTATTATGATATTTTTTTTCTAATTCTTCAGTATACTTTAAAAAATCTTTACTAGTATTTCTTACACAAGCAAATACTGTCGCTTGATTTTCGCAAAATACCTCTAAAATCTTTTTACCAATTCCTTTATTACACCCTGTAACAACGGCATTTTTATTTTTAAGAAGCATCTATTTTATAAAATCTTCTTTTGAAAATATATCCTTAGCTAAAGCTGGTTTAAAAATTGTTTGACCGCTTTTTGTCATAAACTTTTCGATGAAGCTTTTATCTTCACCGGCTAAACATAGATCACTATGATTTTTGAAGTATTTTATACTAAAACCGTAATCAACTATTTCTTTTAAAGATTGTTCAAATATATTGCCAATTTTTATATGTACATAAGGGCAAACAAGCACGTCTCCAATAGGCGTGACGTATAATCTATTAACTGTCGTACATCCCAAAATTTTTTCGTTGTTTTTATCAAAAGGATTCCAAATATTCCTCACTAAATTTTTATATTCTTTTCTTATCTTTTTTAAATATTGTCTGTCTTCATCATTACAAATTATATCAGACATTTTTTGCCACATGCCTGATGGAACAGCAACGTTTAATAATGTTTTATATTTCTTATTTTTTGAGTAATCTAAAAGTTCTTTAAAATGGTCTGTGTTTGCATTGTATCTACCAACTGTAATATTTAAGTAAGGGTCCATCCCAGCTTTTCTTACATGTTCAAGTCCCTCAATAGCTCTTCTCCAAGAATCTTTTCTACCACGAATTTCATCGTGAATTTTTTCATCCATACTGTCAATACTTACAGATACCCTGCTAACCTTATAATCTGCTAATTTTTTTGCCATTTTTTCATCTAGATAATATCCATTGGTTGTAAGATATAGATAAAATCTTTCTGGCTTAATTGCCTCTAAAACATCAAATAACTTTTTTGGTTGTAGCAAAAGCTCTCCCCCTTGAAGATCAAATTCAAAGTATCCAAGTTCATCTGCATCATCTGCTAATTTTTTTATTGCTTGTAAATCTAAATATTCTTTAACATGATCACCTTTAGGTGAGTTGGTAAAACAATATTTACATCTTAAATTACAAGCATTATTGAAATTTAAATCTATTCCACGAGTTTTTGTGCCTACTTTGCCGTCATTTTTTTGCACGTAATCGTAAAAATCTCTAAGTTTTTTTACTAATCTAGGTTTATTTAAAAGAGAAGAAGCTATTGGCACTATGTTTCCTTTTTGTTTAAGTTATACTTTTTAATTTCATCTGGCAAGATTAAGTTGAACTCGGCTTTGCAGGCCAATTCGTTATCGATAATTATTTTTCCCTCACAATTAGCCATGCCTCTTTTAAATTTTAAAATTTTTGTTTCTATATTTAATCTCTTTTCAGGTAAAATCTTTTTAATAAATTTCAAATTATTTGCAGAGGTTAAATAAACAACTTTTCCTTTATTACCTGGTAAAGTAAGAATTGATAAAGCGCAAGTCTGAACTATCGTCTCTACCTGTAGCATTCCTGGCATATTAGGATCATTTGGCCAATGAACCTTAAAAAACCATTCTCCTTTTTTTAAATCTTTATAACCTTTTGCACTTTCTCCAGGTATTACCTCAGTAGCAAAGTCAAGAAATAGGTATGGATCCCTATTTTGTTGATATTCTAATATATCCTTTAAGTTTAAAGATAATCTATTCATTTAATGTCTACTACCCTAGTTAATGAATTATTAATATCAAAGCCATCCCAATTCAGGCTAATATCTAAAGCTTGCCCTATTGGAACCACTCTATCTATTCCTTTTATATCATTTTTGAATATAGATTTTAAACGTTCTTTTTTAAAACCATAATAGGTTAAGGTTTGATATTTCTTATTAACTATATTTTTAAGGTTATCTAAATTTTTAATTTCGTGTTCATAAAAATAACCCCACTTACCCTTAAGATTATCAACCTCTTTATCAATTTTATTTAAAAAAATCGTATGAATGTTAGTGTTATATTTCTCTTGAAACTTTACATTGATTAATTTAGCTGCATCTACACAAAATTTATTAAATTTATCAAAAGATGCCTTTTCTGGAATAGAGTAATTTTTTTCTACTTGTTGATTCAATTCAAGCCAAAATTTTTTTCTTGAAAAAGAAGTTGACTTCCCAGTCCACAAAATTAAATGTGGAGAAGAGCAGGCATTTTGATCAAATAAGTATGTATCATTAAAAAATCTTTTAACAAGAATTTTTAAATCAAATTTAGTCATTTTTTTAATTTCATCTGAATTAATAAGACAAAATGAATAGCGATCTGCGAAAATTATTTCTGTAGATCGGTCCTGTAAAGGAAACTCTTTTATCGATTTAATAGATTTGCTTCCACCCCAAATTATTCTCACATCGCATATATTTGACAAATATTTCATTAAATTTTTATTTTCTTTAAATCTAATTATGTTTATCAATCCTTTGATTTTATTAAATTTTTTTATCTTTAATAATTTTTTTATAACATCACAAATGATTTTAATTTGTTCAAATTTTTTAGATGGAACTTTAACTATATTAGAATTTCCGGTGATTAATCCGAAAATAAGAGAATAAATAAAATTTGTTGGAACATTAGAGGGTGTAACATGTAAAATTAAACCCCTTCCTTTTTTAATATTGTCATATTTAAAATTACTTTTTAATTTTTCAATATTCGTTTTTCTACACCAGAAAGAAAGAGATTTTAAATCAGTATAAATATTGTATTTTTTTTTGCTTAGTTCTATTGAAAATTTATCTAAAAATTCGCAAATTATTGGATCATAAGGAAATAGCGTTTGATTATTTAAATTTTTGTTACCAATTAAAAATTCTACATTTTCCCATTTTTTTTCAAACATCGCTGCAACCTCTTATTTCTGACTCCTTTGCTCTTCCATAAATCCTAAAATGCTTATTTAAGCTTCCGCAAGAACAATTTTTCAAACTTACAATTTCACCAATGTCTTCGGTTAAAATACTATGTCCAGGGTAACTTGTAGGCAGTAAAGATAATATTTGAACAAAGCCTTTTTTGCCATCTGAAAGTATTTTAAAGTTTTTATCTCTAATCACAATCTCTGAAAATTCTGTTGTTGTAAAATAACCGCATTTTTTTGACTCTAAAAAAATTGAGCCGGTCTGTTCAATTAATCCGTAATAATTATAAATAGAGTTTAATTTAAATTTTTTATATAAAATTTCTTTAAACTTGTTGTTTGAAATTTTTCTATCTTCCATTTTTTTCCATCCTCCGCCATGAATTAATATAGCTTTACTAAGATTTTTTTTTGACAAATTTTTAATATTTAACTTTTCAATTAGACTAGAATAAACATTGTAAGTAAAACCAAAAACTAAAAAAGGATCGTCTGAAAACTTCTCCAAAAATAAATTTAAATTTTCATAATCAATTTTATTATTTTTGTTAATATAAAGTATATTGTTTCCAAATATAGAAAATCCAAGGTATGCAGCGGTTTTAGCATTATATTTTTTTGGATTTCGTATTATTTCTTTTTCATCTAAAATTATCATTGGTAACCTTTTTGGTCCTATAATTTTTGAAACCAATTTTGATAATGTAATAGTTTGAATTTGAGCATTTTTTTTATCTAAAAATATCTTCGATGGATTTGAATTTGATGTGCCAGAAGAATTCATAACTTTAAAGACTTGTTCCTGAGGAATGCTTTTAATTTCTAAATCTTTAAAAATGTTGACTGGTAAATAAGGCACATCTTCAATCTTACTGGCAGACAATTTTTTAAAATATACTTTATCAATTATTTTTTTATATTCTGGAGAATTATCATAATGATGTTTGGATAATTGATTTATTTTTGATAAAAATATATTTTTGCTAGACATAACTTTTAAATGTTTTTACTTTTTTTGAAATAATTATAAAATTTTTATTAAGGTTAAACTTTTTTGATATTTTATTAATAACAATTTCTTCATTAAGGTTTTTTGTAGAAATTTCCAAATTTAATTTATTATCTACAATTTTACATTTAACATCTTGGCCTTCTTTTTGAGTATACCTTTCAATGTCATCAAGATTGAAACGTTTGCCAAAAATTTTAACAATTCTTTTTCTTCTACCAGTTAAAAAAATAAAATTATCTTTATCTTGAAAACCAATATCCCCTGTGTACAGAATTCTACCGTTTGTATTTCCTTTTTTTAAATCATTAAAATTTTTTGCGTAACCTAATGATACATTATTTCCTTTAAAAAGTATCTCACCCTTAATGAGAGGTTTTTTAATTTCTTTTCTGTTCTTTACAATTTTAATCTCATATCCAGTTAATGGCTTGCCAACACTATTAAATTTCTTAAAAAAAAATTTCCAGTCTAAACATGTCATTCTTGGTGAAGCTTCTGTTTGACCGTACATTACAAAAAATTTTATATTTTTTTCTTTTGAAACATTTCCTAAATAATTAAGGGTGCTCTCATTCAATCTACCCCCTGCTTGAGTTAAGTATCTTATGTCTTTTGTTAAATATTTTCTAAAATCGATTTTTTTTAAAATGTCATAAAACTCTGGTACACCGCCAAATGAATTAACTCTATATTTTCTAATTTTTTTCCAAAATTCCCTTTCAAAAACAGTGCTATTATTTAATAAAATTTTTGCTCCAACTTTTAAATGAGTATTAATAATTGAAAGTCCGTAAGAATAGCCAGCCGGCATAGTGGTTATTGTAGTGTGATTTTTTTTAATTCTTAAACTTTTAATTATCTTTTTTGTATTATCAAAAATGTTTTCTTTTGATAACCTTACAAATTTTGGACTTTGTGTTGATCCGGATGTAGACAGCAGAAGGAAATTTAAAAAATTAAGTTTTTTTTCAATTTTCTCTTTAGTTTTTAAAATTTTAAAACCCTTCAATTTTATTGTTTTAAAAATTTTAAAGCCACTCAACTCAATTGTTTTTGGACAAAAAATATAATTAGGTTTATAAATTTTTATTAGGCTTTGTATGTATTCTGTTGAAAAAGTTTTATCTAATAAAAGAGTAATTACATTCGACTTGTTCATTGCTGCTATGTAGCAAGATATAAAATCCAAACAATTATCTGCTATAATAATAACTACTGAGTTGTTTTCAAATAATTCTGATATGTGTTGAGTTTTTCTGTTTAACTCGTATTGGCTTATTTCGTTATTTTCTTCATCAACAACAACTATTTTTTTCTTAGAATTTCCAATGTCAAAAAAATTTTTCTTCATACTTTTTCCGGAATTATGCATCCTTCTCTATTTTCAATATCTTTAACCATTAAATTATAAGCTTTTTCCATATCTACTATGCTAAAGATTGATGACTTAAATTTGACTGTTTTGAGGGCTTTATTTTTTTTTAATATTAGATCAAATTTTTTTGTTATTATTGTTGATTTAGCTTCATTGACTTTTCGAGAGTACATCGTGATAGTCTTTTTAATTTTCTTTTTATTTTTATCTACATATAATCCTGTAAATCTTTTAGAAAAACGATATTCTACTTTTACTTTTTCTTCAGCGACATGAACAAGGGTTAAGGCCTCTTTATAATTTAGGTCAATAAATAATTGCTTTCCTTGATTTTTTATAAGATAACCAAAAGGGGAATTTAATCCAAAACAATTTTGATGTTTCAAATTTGATATTTTTTTTTTATCTTTACCGAATATCGCAAACGAATAAATTGGGTTTATTGATTTTAAAAACTCTTTTTTTTTTAAGCATAGGTTACTTAATGCACCAGCTAAAGACTTTGTTTTATTATAATCGTATGTTTTTAAACTACAAAAGTCCCAATTGAAAGTTGGAAAAAGCAATGTCCCATTCACACCTACAGCTTTTTTTAAATTTTTAATAATTTGTTCAGGATTTAATTTATTTTTCTTATCGTGAATTATTCTCAAGATATTTGAGCTAACTAATAGTTTATCTTTTGACTTAATTCCTAATTTCAATAAAATTTTAAAAAATACTTTTTCATCTAGATGAGTTGTCATTTTATTCAATAATATTATTTTTTTTCAAAATTTTTATTTCTTTCAATACATCATGAAGGTTTATTTTAAGTATTTTAGATATTTGAAAAATATTATTTTTGCCATTACAAAGGGTAATAATATCCAATCTATTCTTAATTTCCGGTCCATGAGTCCCTTTTTGGGATATGGTCGGATATAAGTTTCTTTTCCCTAAGTTAGGTTCGCAAATAATTTTTGTTTTTGGTAATATACCATTTTCAAAACTATCAATTATATTTTTAAAAACTTCAAGGGAACCATTAAGTCCTTTTTCTGTTACTACTGAAAAATTGTCCTGATCAGTATGATATTCTGGATATTCTTTAGATCTTGAGAATCCACATAATGGTAAATTTACTAACGGTGAACAGTATTGCCTTTCATCGCTTCCTCTATCTAAATAAGAATAAACTTTAACATTTTTTTTCCCGATTAAAGCAGACTCAAGTGAAATATCTGAAATGGTATTTGCGCTCGGTGAATTTATTATTGAAAAATTCCTTTCATCACCAACGCAAGACAAATTATATCCTGCTAAGACATTTTTTTTTAAAATATTTTTGAATTTTGATAAATAAGCAATGGATCCAATAGTTTCAGGTAGTAGTACAAATCGATAAGAATATTTTCTTTTTTTATAATTTTTTTTTAAATAAAGCATTATAGCATTTAACAATACTGGACCAGAGAGTTCATTGTTTGCCATTGAGGGATGACAAACATACGAACTAAAAAAAATTTCTTTATTAGATATACCGCCAAGTTTAGCGTGCATTAAATCTAAATTGCCTTTCTTTAAGTCACTGTCAATGAATGCTCTATAATTACCTTCTGGTAACTTTTGAAGCTCATTTTTGGAAATACAAAAACCCCATCTTTTTTTATAATAACTAGTAACATAAGGAATCGCATGAGGCTGATCATCTTGAACATAAATATTTTTTAAAAGATCTCTTTTTTTTATTTTTTTATTTATTGGTGTTGAGTATCCAACGATATGAAGGTTATTTTTTTTAAATTCACAGAATTTTTTTCCCGACTCATGTTCAATATATCCGTCAGAAATATTCCACTCTAGAGGTATTTCCCAATCAAATACTTTTTTTCCACTTTTAAATTTAATAATTTTAAACTCTTTGTTTAAATTTTTAAAATAATTAAGTGTTTTTCTTGTTCCTTCTCCAGTTAAAGATCTGCATAAGGGAAATAAATCTTTTGCCCATTTAATCATTGTATAAATTGTTTTTTCTCTCATGTTCAATATATGAACACTTTATAGTTCAATCTTTGAACAGTAAAGATAAATATTGATTTTTTTGAGCGTCTTTAATCCTTAAAACTAAGTATTTTTTGCAAAATCATAAATTATCATATAGGCTTTAAATCTTCACATGAAAAAAATAGTAAAGTTTTCAAAAACTTACAATAATATAATACAAATAAAACAATCATTCTTTTCCAACAATAATGAGAACCTAAAAAATTCTTTGAAAATTAACAGATTTTATAAAAAAAACCCTAATAGGACACATTGTAAAAACTGCTTAAGAAAGTCTCTTAAAAAATTTTTAAAGTCTCACTTAATAGAATATTACATTTGCAAACATTGTGGCCATTTAAATGGAAAATATAAGGACACTGAAAAGTTCGCTAAAAATTTATATACTAAAAATTCAGGAAAAAATTATTATAAAAACTATTTAAATGACTATAACCAAAGAGTTAAAAAAATTTATTTACCAAAAGTAAAGTTTTTAAAAAATGTTATAAAGAAAAAGATAAGTTTAGTAGATATTGGTTGTGGAGGTGGTCATTTTCTTAAAGCGTTAGAAACTCAAAAAATTAGTGCTATTGGATTTGAACCAAGTAAAATCTTAAGTAATTTGGGTAATAAAAAACTTAAACGTAACAAAATTATAAACTCAAACTTTGATGAAATATATAAAGTTCTGAAGTCAAAAAAAAATTTTAATACTATTTCAATGATTGGTGTTTTAGAACATTTGACTGACCCGCATAAATTTTTGAGATCTTTTAAAAAAAGCAATGCAGAGTATCTATACATTTCTGTGCCACTTTTTTCGCTGAGCGTTTTTTTAGAAAATTCTTTCAAAAGTGTTTTTCCAAGACAGCTTTCCGGTGGTCACACACACCTTTACACAAAAAAATCTTTAGAAAAATTGACTAAAAAGTATAACTTAAAAGTAGTAGGTGAATGGTGGTTCGGTACTGATTTTCCAGATTTGTATAGAAGCCTTATCAACACTGGTAATTTCAGTGATAAAAACAACTATATCAAAGAACTTAATAGAGTATTATTTGATCAAATAGATAATTTACAAAATGTTTTGGATAAAAACAAAATGTGTTCGGAAGTTCATATGATTTTAAAAAATTAATTTTTTTTTATTTGTAAATCAATTTAAAATATCTTATTAAAAATTTTTTTCAGTGCATAAATCAAGCCAATTGAGCTATTAGTACTGGTCAGCTGCACGCATTACTGCGCTTCCACATCCAGCCTATCAACG
>MDTG01297679.1_pt1 | contig 37116 bp, 29 predicted proteins | sample 811421 | NCBI WGS metagenome assembly MDTG01 (sample SAMN05326645, study PRJNA326480) | marine metagenome | isolation source: seawater | place: Pacific Ocean: South East | collected 2011
AGCGGCATGTCGGGCATGAGCGGCATGTCGGGCATGAGCGGCATGTCGGGCATGAGCGGCAGCGACATGGGCATGAGCGGCTCGGGCATCGAGCTCGCGAGCGGCGACCTGACCAGCTCCGACATGAGCGGCATGTCCGGCCTCTCGGGCTTCGAGAGCGACGACTCCATGGACCCCGAGGCCGTGATCCCCACGGTCGAGGTCCCCTCGATCAGCGAGGATATGGGCCTGGTCGAGACCGAGTCGGACGCGGCCCTGGTCGAGGTGGGCTCGGACGAGTCCATGGAGACCGAGGCCTTCGAGCTGATGGACGAGTCGGGCGAGACCGACGGCGTGGCCGCCGTGGGCGAGGTCAAGGGCCGCGCGGGCTCGCGTCGCTCGGGCCGCATGTCCAACTCGGCGCGCATGCGCGCGCTCGAGATGGAGCAGAAGCGCTCGCACGCTGGCTGGACGATCGGCCTCCTCCTGTGCCTGATCATGCTCTCGCTCCAGTTCATGGTGCTCTACAGCGAGCTGCTCGGCAGCACCCACGACTGGGCGCTCCAGCTGACCAACCCGCTGCGCAACATGGTCGACTCGATCTACGCTTCGACCAACTAGCGACCTGCTCCCAGCAGACCTCGCGACGAAGGGCCCCGACGGGGCCCTTCTGCGTTGGTTGCGGGCGGGTCGGTTCGAGAGCGCGTCCGTCGGATAGGGTTGGGCCGTGAGCGAGCAGGAAGCGCCGAGCGAAGGGGTCGCGTCCGAGGACGAGCCGCGGGTGGTCCCTGGCCAAGAGCCGCCCCCACAGCTGCGGCCTGGGGTCCGCCGTCAGGCGACCATTCAGGCGATCGGCTTCCTGGCGGCCGCGAGCGTGGCGGCCTTCGTGGCGGCGCTCATGCTCGAGACGCGCGGTCAGAGCGCGGCCAGCAAGGCGGTCTTGATCGGGCACGGGCTCGGGCACCTCCTGACCCTCAGCTGGCTGGTCCCGACCCTGTGGGGCTTCGACCGCGACTCGCGCACGCTCCTGCAGGCGACGCTGGGGTTGAGCCCGATCCGAATCGTGACCGGGGTCGGGCTCCTGGTCGGCGCGGTGGCGGTGTTCCGCCTGCCCGAGGTGCCCCTCGTTCTCGCCTACGTCGCGACCCACGTCTGGGGTCACGTCGTCGAGCACGTGACCCTGCGCGAGCTCGCCGAGGGGGCCAAGGGCGCGTGAAGGAGCGGGCGCCCGGCGCCCGCGCTATGGCCGAAGTGTTAGCCTCTCCCGCCGCAGACCCAGAGGAGAGAGACATGCACTGCCACGAAGTCGACTTCAAGATCCACGGCGACGACATGCAAATGGTCGAGATCGAGCTCGACCCGGGCGAGACCGTGATCGCCGAGGCCGGGGCCATGAACTTCATGGACGACGGGATCGCGTTCGAGTCGAAGATGGGCGACGGCAGCCAGCCCGAGCAGGGCTTCTTCGGCAAGCTCTTCTCGGCGGGCAAGCGGGTGATCACCGGCGAGTCGGTGTTCATGACCCACTTCACCAACAGCGGCCACGGCAAGCGCCGCGTCGCCTTCGCCGCGCCCTACCCCGGCAAGATCATTCCGATCAACATGGCCAAGCTCGGCGGCGGCAGGCTGCTCTGCCAGAAGGACGCCTTCCTGGCCGCCGCGCTGGGGACCGAGGTCGGGATCGCCTTCAACAAGAAGCTGGGCGCCGGCTTCTTCGGCGGCGAGGGCTTCATCCTCCAGAGCCTGCGCGGCGACGGCATGGTCTTCGTCCACGCGGGCGGGACCGTGATCAAGAAGAAGCTCGAGGGCCAGAAGATCCTGGTCGACACCGGCTGCCTGGTGGCCTTCACCGAGGGCGTGGACTACGACATTCAGCGCGCCGGCGGCCTGAAGTCGATGGTCTTCGGCGGCGAGGGCATGTTCCTCGCCACGCTCCAGGGCCACGGCTACGTGTTCCTGCAGAGCATGCCCTTCAGCCGCCTGGCCGAGCGGATCTACCGGGCCGCGCCCCAGACGGGCGGATCTCGCCAAGGGGAAGGCTCGATCCTGGACGGCCTCGGCGGGCTCGGGAACTTCATCGACGGCGACTAGGCTGGCCGCGAAGGAGCTGTCGCGCGGGCGACAGCTCCCTCCAGTGCGAGTGTGGAACGGAGAAAACTGGAAAACTCGAAAGCAGCAGCTCGCTTTCCAGTTTTCCAGTTTTCTCCGTTCAATCTCCGGAACGCAAAGGAGCTGTCGCACGAGCGACAGCTCCCCCTTTCAGCTCGCGTCTTCGGCGCACCAATCGCCTGCGCTAGGCGAAGAGCTCCGGGACCAGCTTCCCCTTCTCGTCCACGACCGAGATCGGGCGACCGTTCTTGGTGTAGTTGACGTGGTCCTTATCGATCCCGACCGCGTGGCCAATGCTCGCCATGATGTCCTGGGCGTTGAGCGGGCGCTCGACGACGGTCGTGCCGTCCTCGGAGGTCCGCCCCACGACGTGGGCGCCGCGGATCGGGCCGCCGGCCAGGGCCAGGCTCCAGGCCTTGGCGTTGTGGTCGCGCCCCTCGTTGGCGTTGATCCGCGCGGTGCGGCCGAACTCGCCCATGCAGACCACGAGGGTCTTTTCGAGCAGGCTCCGCTCGGCGAGGTCGGCGAGCAGCCCGGCGAAGCCCTGGTCGAGCTGACCGCAGAGCTGGGCGGTGCGGGTGAAGTTGTCGCGGTGCGTGTCCCAGCCGTTGAGCTGGACCTCGACCACCTTGGTCCCCTGCTCGATCAGGCGGCGCGCCATCAGGCAGCCCTGGCCGAACTTGTGCATGCCGTAGCGCTGGCGCAGGGCCTGCGGCTCGCTCTCCAGCTCGAAGGCCTTGATCTTGGCCGAGTGCATCATGCGGTCGGCCTTGGCCACGATCTGGCGGTGACCCTCGACCTCCGCCGCGCCCTGGCGACGCTTGGCGAACTCCTCGTCGAGGTCGGCCAGCAGCTCCCGCCGGCGCTCGAAGCGCGCGTCGTCCACGCCGCTGGCGTAGGAGAGGTTCTCGACCGGCTTGAGCGGGTCGTTGATCGTGAAGGGCGCGAGGGCCACGCCCAGCGCGCCCGCGCCGGGGCCGGCCGCGCCGTTGATGCAGATGTAGGGCGGGAGCTCGCTCTCCTCGGCGGCCTTCTGCTGGCAGATCAGCGAGCCCATGTCGGGGTGGCGGACCGTGCCCGAGGGGACGTAGCCGGTGTGCAGGAAGTAGCGCGCCCGCTGGTGGTTGCCCTCGCGGGTCGACATGCCGCGCACCAGGCACACCTTGTCCATTTGCTCGGCGAGCAGGGGCATGGTGTGGGGGAGCATGATCCCCTTGGCGCGCGTCTTGATCGCCTTGGTCGGGCCGCCGTTCTTGTGGCCCGGCTTGGGGTCGAAGGTCTCGATCTGGCTCGGGCCGCCGTTCAGCCACAGGATCACGACGTGCTCGGCCGCGCCGAAGCCGCCGACCTTCTTCTGCTTGGTCTCGCCCGCCCAGGCCCGCGGGAGGCTGGGGAGGCCGCCGAGGCCGAGGCCGAGGGCGCCGCCGAGGGAGAGGCGGAGGAAGTTGCGCCGGTCGAGGCCGGGCTCACAGCAATCGCGCTTGCTCATGGAAGTCTCTGACCTGATCGCTAGTGGTTGAGGTTGAACTCGGTGCCGTTGAGGAGCGCCCAGAACACGTCGGCGACGGCCTGCGCCTTGCCGGCGGCGCGCTTGGACTCGGGGCGGCCGAGGTAGCGGCTGACCTTGCGCCGCTCGGCGTCGCTCGGGTAGCGGCTCAGCACGCGCAGGTAGATCGTGTCGATCACGTCCTTGGCCCGCTTCATCCGGAACAGGCGGTCGTAGACCGGGTGCCCGGGGCGCGGGCGGACGGCGTCGTTGGTCAGCTTGCCGTTGATCCGCATCAGGGCCTGGGGGATCGTCCCCTCCTCGAGCTCTTCGCTGTCCTCGTCGTCGGTGCCGAAGGTCTTGAGGAACTGGCGCAGGATCTGGAACTTCATCCGCTCCAGCACGCGCCGGGCGCGGCGGTTGCCGTTGCCGACGTCCTCGATCCCGGTCGCCTGGACGACGGAGTAGAAGAGCTGCTCGGCCGAGAGGGTGCGCAGGGGGGCGCGGGCGAAGAGCTCGATCGCCTCGTCGCGGCCCTTCTCGCGTCCCTCCGAGCTGAGCTCGTAGGCGCGGGTCTTGACCACGATCTCGACCAGGCGGCGCAGGTCGTAGCCCGAGTCGCGGAAGTCCTGCTCGAGGAGCGCCATCAGCTCGGGGAGGTCGTAGTCGGTCTGGTTGATCGCGTCGACGGGGTTAATGATCCCGCGCTCGAAGAAGAAGGACCACACCCGGTTCACGATCGCCTTGGCGAAGTAGGGGTTGTCCCGGCTGGTCATGATCTTGGCCAGCTCTTCGCGGCGGTCGACCTGGTTGGAGGGCGAGATCACGTCGCCGGTCAGGAACTCGGGCAGCACCAGGCGACCGGTCTCGCCGGGAGGCGCCGGGATCCGGATCTGACCGGCGGGGCGGTCGAAGATCTCGAAGCCGTAGTAGCGGACCTTGTTCTTGCTCTTGCGCGCCTCGCGCAGCGTCATGCCGGGAGGGGGCACGCGCCGGGCGCTGGTGCGGGCGAAGAAGGCCGCCACGCCCCAGAACACGCGCTGGGTCCACTCGGGCTCGTACTTGTCGTCGTGGCACTGGGCGCACTGGATCTGGAGGCCCTGGAACACGCGCATCACGTGGCCGGTCGCCTCGGGCGCCTTGCCGTTGCGGGCGAAGCGGAGCATGTAGTGCACCGCCGGGTTCTCGATCGTCTTGCCCTCGGCCGAGATCAGGTCGCTCGTGATCGCGTCGAAGGGGCGGTTCTCGTCGAAGCTGCGCTCGAGCCACTCGCTGAAGGTCAGGACCTCGGAGTCGAGGTCGTAGCCGCCCTCCATGCCCTCCATGTCCTCGCCGGAGCCCATCATCTTGCGCGCTTGCTGGAGCCGCTTGGCCAGGGCCTTGACCCCGCGCTGACGCGCCATGTATTCGCGCCCCACGAGCAGGATCGCCCAGCGCTGCGCCATCATGCGCCCGTAGGCCTTGCTGGCCAGGAGCTCGTCGATCAGCTCGCCGCGCTTGCCGTGCTTCTTGCTCGCCAGGAAGCGCCGGGTCAGCTCCTCGCTCGGGATCGAGCCGGTCAGGTCGAGGGTGATCCGGCGCAGGAACTCGGCGTCGTCCGTGCGGCGCGCCGGGTTGACCTTGGCTTCGCGCCACTTGCTCGCGAGCAGGTCGTCGATCTTGCGCACCACGTCCTTGGTGGCCGGGACCGAGCGCTTGGCCTTGGCCTCGCTCGTCCCCTTGCGGCCCGAGGGGCCAGCCTGGACGCGGTGGGTCTCGAGGGCGATCAGGCCGGCGCCGCAGGCGAGGGCCACCGCCGGGACGAGGCGGAGAGCGCGGGCGAAGGCGCGGGGCTGGGAGGGAGAGGTCGTCATGCGTTCCTTCCAGGGGACAGGACTCTGCGCGCGAGTCGTGGCTCTATCAACGCGCGAGGCGGGGGGAGGTTTCGCGGCCGACGCAGAGATTAGTCCGTTGCAGAAGTATCTACAAGCAAATGAGTTGGGCCGGGGCTCGCGCTCGCGGACGACCTGCCGCAGAGTCTGCGTCATGAGACGCCACGTCCCCCTCGCCCTGCTGCTCCTCCTGGCCTGGATCGGCCCTGTGTGCCCGCAGGAGGGCTCCGATCGGCCCAACGCGAGCTTCTCCTGGGAGACCGACCTCTCCCGGGCCCAGGCGCGGGCGCGCCAGGAGCGCAAGCCGCTCCTGGTCGTGTTCCGCTGCGACCCCTGACAGGACTGCAAGGCCTTCGACGGGCAGGTCGCCCGTCCCCCTCAGTCCTTCGTGCGCGCCGCCCAGCCCTTCGTCTGCGTCCGGGTCACCGACCTGCGCGGGGTCGACCTCGACGCCTTCTCCTTCGACTTCGACCTGACCTTCGCGGTCCTCGTCGTGCACCCCGACGGGCGGGTCCTGCACCGCTACGGCGGCCGGGACCACCGCTCGGCCGACGCGCGCCTCTCCATGGGCTCGCTGGTGACCTTCCTCGAGGCCGCGGCCAAGAGCGCCGCGGCCCACGTCGCGCGCCCCCGCCCCGCCGCCAAGCGGCGGACCCTCGACGACGTGCCGGTGTGGCGCGCCAAAATGGAGCGCCGCAAGCAGCCCCTGGCTTGCTACCACTGCCACTACGTGTTCGACGCCGAGCGCCACCAGCGCCTCGCAGACGGGACCTGGACCCCGGACCAGGTCTGGCGCTGGCCGCCGCCGGAGCGGATCGGGCTGACCCTCGCGCGCGAGCCCCTGGGACAGGTCGCCGCCGTCCGCTCCGACTCGCCGGCCGCTCGCGCCGGGCTGCGGGCAGGCGACCGGCTCCTGCGCGCCGCGGAGCGCCCCCTCCTGAGCGCCCTCGACCTGAGCGCCGTCCTGGAGGAGCTCCCGCGCGGAGCGGCCCGGCTCTCGCTGCGCGTCGAGCGCGCGGGGCGCGAAGTGGAGGCGACCCTCGCGCTCGCCGCCGGCTGGAAGGTCGGCACCCCGCTCGAGTTCTCCTGGCGACCGAGCAAGTGGGACCTCTCGCCGCGGCCGGGCTTCGGCGGGCGCGACCTCGGCCCGGCCGAGCGGTCCCGCCTCGGGCTACCCGCGCAGGGGTTGGCCTTTCGGGTCGGCTACATCGTCGACTGGGGCGGCGTGCCCGACCCGCGCTTCGGCCAGCGCGCCCGCCAGGCGGGTCTGCGCAAGGGCGACCTCGTCCTCGGCGTCGAGGGCGTCGCCTTGCGCCACCACGCGCACTTCCACAGCTGGTGGCGCCTCACGCGCCAGCCAGGGGACGAGGTCGTGCTGCGCGTGCGGCGGGGGAAGGACGAGCGCCGCGTGCGGCTGAGGGTCCCGCCTCGGCGCTAACCTGAGCGCCATGAACGACGTCCACCGCGCCCGCGCGATCTCGCCCCAGGGCGAGTTCCTGATCCGCACGATCGGCCGCCCGGCGGCTCCCCTGCGGGATCTCTTCCACGACCTGCTCGTCATGTCCTGGCCGAGCTTCCTGCTGCGGGTCGTGTTCGTGTGGCTGGCCACCAACATCGTGTTCGCCACGATCTATCGCTTCGACCCGGGCGGCGTCGCCAACATGCGCGCGGGCAGCTACGCCGACGCCTTCTTCTTCAGCGTCCAGACGCTCTCGACGATCGGCTACGGGGCCATGGCGCCGCAGAGCTTCTTCGCCCAGGTGGTGGTCGCCAGCGAGGCCTTCCTCGGCACGATCGGGACCGCGCTGGTGACGGGCCTGATGTTCGCCAAGTTCTCGCGCCCGACGGCGCGGGTCCAGTTCACCGAGCGGGCCGTGATCGCCGAGCGCGACGGGGTGCCGACGCTGATGGTCCGCCTCGCCAACGCGCGCGACCACGGGATCATGGACGCCAGCGCCCACCTGACCCTGATCGAGCCGACGCGCACCAAGGAGGGCGAGCCGATCCGCCGCTTCCACGAGTTGACCCTCGAGCGCTCGAGTACGCCCCTGCTCAACCTGACCTGGACCCTGGTCCACCCGATCACCCCCGAGAGCCCGCTCCACGGCCACGACGCCGAGTCGCTCGCGGCGCTCCAGGCCGAGATCGTGGCGGTGGTCCGCGGGGTCGACATCGCGATCGCCCAGCCGGTCTCGATGCGGCGCAGCTACGTGGCCTGCGAGTTGGTGTGGGGCAAGCGCTTCGCCGACATGATGTCGCGCGCGCCCGACGGCTCGATCGTGGCCGACTGCCGGCGCTTCAACGAGCTGGTCGCCAACGTCCCCCACAGCAGCCCGTCCGAGGGCTAGATCCCCATCCGCAGGCGCTCGATCAGGAGTCGGCGCTGGGGCTGGTTGCTCTGCTCCAGCTTACGGAGCGTGCGCTCCAGGTCGTAGTCGAGGCGGATCCACTCGACGCGCTCCTGGCGGAGGATCGCGTAGCAGGCGCGCGGATCGCGGTCGTGCGGCTGGCCGACCGAGCCAGGGCAGATCGCGACCTTGCCCGCGACGAGGTCGTAGCCCTCGGCCAGGACGCTCCCGCGCAGGTGCTCGCCCTTCCGCGACACGCAGGGCAGGTGCAGCACCCCGCCGAAGGCCAGGCGCTCGACGTGACGAAAGTAGTCCTCCTCCGAGTGCGCGTCGTTGGGCAGGTGGTGGTTGAGGGGGACGTCGGGGCGCCCGTGCACTGCGATCAGACCCGGGCGGTCGTGACGGTCGGGGAGCTCGCGATACCAGGCCCAGCGCTGCCGGGTCGCGCCGCGCGCCAGGAACCCCGGCTGGAGCTTGTCCCGCGCCCAGTCGATCGCCTGCCGGAGCCGATGATTGGGCCGCAGCGGCCCCTCGCCCTGGACCGCCGCGTCGTAGCTGCCGCGCAGGCAGACCAGCTCGCGCTCCCGCAGCCGGTCGAGCACCGCGGCCGGGTCCGGGCCGTAGGTCGTCAGCCCGCCCAGGCAGATCACGTCCACGATCCCGCGCGCGTCGATATCGGCCAGCACCGCGTCGAGGGCCTCCAGGTTGCCGTGCACGTCGCTGAGCACCGCCAGCGACGCCGCCCCCCGCCGCTCGCGCTCGAGCTCCAGCGCGCGCGCCGCCTCGAGGTCCCCAGCGGCCGCCCGCCGCTCCAGCTCCCGCTCCCGTGCGTCGCTCACTGATTTAACTTAGCCCACATGAAGTTGAGCCTGGAGACCGAGCCCCTCCGCCGCGGGTGGCCGAGCGTGTTCGAGCTGCGCGTCCAGAACGAGGGCGACGCGCCCCTCTTGCTCGAGGAGGCCCGCTGGGATCCGCCCTGCGCGGGCGCCCACGCCTGGTCCAAGCGCCCCCTGGGCCTGATCCACTACGACGCGGGCGCCGACCGCTACCACTACCGCCAGGCGGCGAGCGGGCGCTGCGTCCAGCCGCTCTGGATCGGCCTGCTCGAGCCAGGGGCCTCGGCGGGCTGCCTGCTGCCGACCCGCTCGCTCGCGGCCAGCGGTCACGCGGCCACGCTGCGGCTCAGCGCCTACTCCCTGAAGGAGGCCGAGCTGGCCGAGCGGGTCTACTCGGCCCCGGCGCGGGCGTTCAACACGCCCAGGGTGACCTTCGCGCCCTGGAAGGTCGGGATCGACCGCGGCCCCGAGGTGCTCGTCCGCCTGCACGGCCTGGAGCGGGTGGTCGAGGAGCACTCCTACGAGCTCGAGGTCCATGAGGACCCCGACGCCTCCGCCGCGGCGGCCCTCGAGCTCGCCGGCGGCGGCGAGCTGGTCGGGCGCTGTCGTCGCCTGGGCGGGGCCTGGGTCGTGCGCTCGGCCGAGGACGAGGCGCTGCACGTGGTGCGCGGCGAGGAGCACCTCCGCTGTCCCCCCGGCAGCCTGGGCCTCGACCTGATCGAGCGCCTCGACGACACCCTCCCCTTCGAGCCGATTCCGGTCCTGCTGCGCAGCCGCCCTGCCGAGGCACTGGCCCGCTCGGGCCAAGTCGCCCTCGAGGGGGTCGGGCAGGCGCAGCAGCTGCTGCGGCCCGAGGGCCTGTGGCAGCTCCTGGCCGCGCTGCCCGCCGCAGGCGTGCGCCTCACTTGGAGCCGCCACGCCGATATCCAGGACGGCCTGGTGATTCGCTAGCGAGGATCGCCTTCGGGTGGATCGGCCGCCGCCTCGCTCGCCTCGCCCGCATTCGCCTCGCTCTGGTTGGGCTCGCGCAGCGGCGGGAGCGCCTCGCGGCCGCGCACGCGCAGCACGATCCAGAGCAGGAGCGCGGGGCCTCCGCTCAGGAGCACGCCGAGCTGGCTGGTCGAGAGGCCGCCGGCGCCGCCGCGGGGGTCGGCGCGGAGGGCCTCGATCAGGTAGCGGCCGGGGGCGTAGACCACCAGCAGCGCCAGGAACACCTCGCCGCGGAAGGCGCGGCGCTGGTAGAGCCAGCGCAGGACCCAGAACAGGACGAAGGCGTTGAGCGCCGAGAGGAGCGCCGTCGGATAGCGCGGCACGCCGCCGACGGGGTGGCCATACCAGCCGGGCTGGGTCGCCCACCAGGCGGCGTCGCACACCTGCCCGTAGCAACAGCCGCCCAGGAAGCAGCCGATCCGGCCGAAGATCAGGCCCAGCGCGATCCCCGGCGCCGTGGCGTCGGCCACGTCGCGGATCTTGGCCCCGTGGCGCTTGGCGACCAGCACGCAGAGCACGAAGGCCAGCCCCAGTCCGCCAATGTAGGCCAGCCCGCCGCGCCAGAACTGGAGCACGTAGGAGGGGTGGGCCCGGTACCAGAGCAGGGCCGGCACCCCGTGCGGGTCGCGGCGCAGCGCCTCGACCATGGCGTCGCGCAGGGGGCCAGGCTCGGTGGCGGCCACGAAGGACCAGGGCGCGGCGACCGGCGGGTGGAGCAGCGCCTCTTCCACCAGGGCTCGCCCCGCGGGGTCGAGCTCGGGCAGCTTCTGCTCGAGCCTCGCCAGCTCACCCGAGCTGAGCGCGTGGCCCGGCAGGGGCTCGGCGACCACGTGCAGGATCCGCCCGCCCAGGATCCCGCCCACCACCGCGGCGATACACACGTCCACCAGGGCCAGGCGCTCGACGCCGATCTTGGGCCCCCAGCGGAGCACCCAGCGGCAGCCGAGCGCGAGCCCGATCGAGAGCAAGACGAAGTAGGGGGAGCCGAGGTCCACGACCCGATCAGATCAAGCCAGAGGGCCAGCGTCGAGAATCAAGCACCAGACCCCGTCCCTCGGCCCCACGCAGGCCGGAGAGCCAGCGAACGAACTGCGAGCAGGAAGGGACCAAGCGCCCCCAACGAAGTGCGAGCTTCAGCGAGCACAGAGGGAGTCTTCGCTCACACCTCAGAGCGAAACGCGCTCGGGTTGACTTCGTCGCTACGCGTAGATCCGGGGCGATTCGCTGACGAAAGCCGCCTCCGCTCCCCGTAAGCCTCTCCGGCAGCCAACCTCCCCCGGCGACGAAGGCAAGCCGCAAGCGGCTTCGCGGGCCCAAAGATGGGGAGCTCGAGGGGGGCGCAGCCCCCTCGAAGAATTCAGCCGCGTTCGCGCACGAGCTTCCACACCTCGTCGAGGGTGGCGTCGATCGTGTTGGCGGCGTTGGGCGGCGTCGAGCCGTGCTTGAACACGAACTGCCCGCGCCGGCTGGTGAACAGGTCGACCGCGGCCTCGACGCCGTCGCTGGTGCCCGAGCGGGCGTGGACCATCTTGCCGGCGTCGAACCAGATCGTGCCGCGCTCGCGGCCGTCGTCGGCGATCGTGAGCGCGCCGGTGTGGCGCTTCCAGTCCACGATCTCGACCACGTCCCGCAGCGCGAGGCGGGTCAGGTCGCCCGAGAAGGTGGGGGTCTGCATGCGCCCCCAGTCCTCCTTGCCCTTGAAGATCCGCGTCGACCCGCCGCCCTCGTCGATCGTCCACTCTTCGCCCGTCAGGACCCGGACCACGAACTCGAAGCCGCCGAAGCCGATCCGGTCCTCGTCGTGGAGGGGGACCGGCGCCTGGAGGCGGAAGCCGTTGAGGGTCGTGCCGTTGAGCGAGCCGAGGTCGGTGATCACGAAGGACTTGCCGTCCCAGGCCACCTCCGCGTGGCGGCGCGAGACGAGGTCCGACTTGATCCGGACGTCGGTGCTCGGGTCGCGCCCGATCGAGTAGGTCTGCTCGCGCGAGAGGAGCAGCGGGGTGTCGAGCACCGGCGAGAGCAGGCAGTGCGCGCAGGCGGCCTGCTCGGGCGAGGGGTAGCCGCGGCCGGTGGGGTTCTTCTTGTCCTCGGGGCGCGGGGTCGAAGACCCCGGGCGGGTCATGAGGTGCGGCTGGAGCGCGGTCCGGCGTCGGCGCCGGCGCCCGGCGCGGCGGAGCAGGTCCTCGCGCTCGCCCCGCGGCTGGGTCTGGCGCCCCCAGGCTCCCTCTTCGCTCGCGGGGCCTGGGAGCGGCGTCTTGCTCCCTGGAATCGGCGTCTTGCTGCCCGGGCGCGGGGTGCGGGTGCCGGGCTTCCCGCGCGCCGGCGGCCGTCGCTTGGCGCCGGGCGGCGTGCGGCCCGGCGCCGGGATGCGCTGCATGGGCTGGGTCGGCGAGGGGGCTGCGGGCGGGCCCTCCTGGGGAGGCGGGGTCGGGCTGGGACGGCGGCGCTTGGGCGGCGGCGCGCGGCGCGAGGGGAGCGCGCGGCCCTCGCCGCTGCTGCTGCTGCCGGGCGCCTCGGTGGCGTCCATGTCCTTGAGCCAGTCCAGCTCCTCCTGGGTGCGCGGACGCTCGCCGCTCTCCTCCAGGGTCGCCCTCATCCGCTCGCTGTCGCGGCGGCGCGTGATCCGCCCCAGGCGCTCGCTCTTGGGGGGGCTGTTGTCGTAGCGATCGCTGGGCGGGCGCGCCTGCTGGCCTGCCTCGAGCCCGTAGAGGCGCGCGGCGCGCATCAGCGGGTGCTCGCGGCCCCCGCCGACCACGACCAGCTCCTGCTGGAAGGGCAAGAACACGCGTGAGCCCCCGACGCCGCGCTCGTCGTGCCCGCGCCGGCTGCGGATCTTGCACAGCTTCTCGAACTCGCGCTTCATCTCGGCCGCCGTGCCGCGCTGCTCGGGGTCGGGGTCGAGGCGCTTGGCCATGAAGCGGTAGAGGGACTCGTCGAAGGCGGCCCGCTCGCCGCCGCTCCACTTGGTCTCCTCGTAGACGACCCGGCGCAGGATCTCGGCCGAGATCGGCTCGATCTCCGCGCGGCGCTCCGCCGACTTGGCCGCGATCACCGTCTCCATGTCGCTGTGGTCGGGCGGGCTCTTGAGGTGGCTGTAGGGCGGGTGGCCCGTCAGCAGCGCGTAGAGCAGGAGCGAGGCCGCGTAGACGTCGATCGTGGGGTGGAAGGTCAGGCCCAGCTCGCCGTCGGCGCGGCGGGTCTCGACCACCGCCTCGGGCGGCGCGTAGAAGGGCGTGATCTGGGGCGCGAGCCCCTCCGCCGCCTCGCCGCGGTTCCAGGCCTCGAGGTAGTTGCGGCTGCGGGTCGCGCCGAAGTCGATCAGGACCGCGCGGTAGTTACGACGCACCACGCGCCCGAACACCTCGTTGCCCTCGAGGGGACGCTCCTTGCTGGCGACGTCGATCAGGAGGTTGGCCAGCTTGACGTCGTGGTGCACGAAGCCGAGGCGCTCGAGGTAGGCCAGCGCGTTCAGCATCTCGTAGGTGAGGTCGATCGCGGTGTCCAGGGGCAGGCAGGGGTAGCGGGCCCGCTTGTCGCGGCGCATGCCCTCGTCGACCGAGGCCTTGGACATCAGCAGGAGGGGGTTCTGGTAGGCGCGGCGGAAGCCAATGATCAGGTGGCCCGCCGGCGAGACGCCGACCCCGACGCAGTGGACGATGTTGCGGTGAAAGAGCTTCTTGAAGAGCTCGATCTCGACCTCGAGGGAGTGGTCGGCGCCGCGCCCTTCGAAGCGCTGGGTCTTCAGGACGACCTGGGTCCCGTCCTCGAGCTCCCCGCCGTAGACCTTAGCCATACCGCCGAGGCCCAGGAGCTTGGAGGTGGTGCATTGCACCTTCCTCCGGGTCCGCAGGCTCGTTAACTGAAGCGTTGTCCCCGGATCGAGGCTGACTTCACCTTTCGCCACGCCCTAGTCTTGTCCCGCGGCTCCGCTCAAGCAAGTCCTCGGGAAAGAAGTCCTTGCGACCAGGGTAACGCGACGCGTTAGGGCGGCGTTCAATCGCGCCTGAGGGCCTCGACGGGGGCCAAACGCGCTGCCCGCCAGGCGGGGTAGAGCCCTGCCGCCGCGGCGAGGAGGGTCGAGAGCACGAGCACCCCGAGGGCCAACCACGTCTCGACGTAGAAGAACCCGCGGGCGATGGCCTCGCTGTCCTTGAAGGCCTCCAGCAGGTTCGCGATCGCGTTGAAGCCCTGGCCGAGGACCCAGCCCCCGCCCAGACCCACGAGACCGCCCAGGAGACCGATCGCGCCGGCCTCGATCACGAACACCCGCCGCACGTCGCGATCGCGGGCGCCCAGGGCCTTGAGGACGCCGATCTCGCGGGTCCGCTCCAGCACGGCCATGAGCATCGTGTTGGCGATCCCGAAGAAGGCCACCACCAGCCCCACCATCCCGAAGAAGGTCAGCAGGACCTTGAACACGCTGAACACGACCTCGATCGCCTGCAGGTAGTCGAACACGGTCTCGGTCTTGAAGCCGCGCTGGTCGAGGGCGCCCTGGACCGAGTCGATCTGCTCGTGGCTCTCGACGCGGACCACGGCCCGCATGTGCTCGCCCGTGGGCAGACCGGTGTTGAAGCCGAAGCGATCCTGGAGGAGGAGCCCCTGCTCCATGGGGACGTGCAGCATCCGGCCCAGGATCCCCAGGCGCTGGCTGTCGTAGACCCCGATCACGCTCAGCTCGATCACCTCGAGGTCCCCCGGCCGTTGATAGCGATACTCCGGCGGCGGCGGCTCCTCACCCGGCCCAGGCGCCGGCTGCGGCAGCGCCTCGCGCTTGTAGCGGGGCAAGGACTGGAAGTGGGTCAGGTAGATCGTGGCGCCGACCGCCTCCTCGGGCCCCTTGAAGCGCATTCGGCTGAGCAGGACCGAGGGCAGGACGCACACCTGGCCGGCGTCCTCGGCCTCCCAGTAGCGCCCGGCGATCAGCGTCGGCGGGTAGGTCGGCTCCAGCGCTGAGACGGGCAGCGCGCTGGCCGCGACGGGGGCGATCCGCTCGTTGGCCTCCAGGCCGAGGATCGGGGCCACCTCGGGGTAGGCCGCCGTCACCCCCGGGATCTCACGGAAGCCCGCGATCGCGGCGTCGGTCAGGGGTGGACCCTCGGGGCCCTCGTCCTTGTTGTTGAGCAGCGCGCGGATCCCGCGCCCGCGGCCCTTGCGCTCGACCGAGATCCGGGTCACCAGCTCGGCCCGGTCGAACTGGCTCGACATGATCCGCTGCAGGCCCGAGGCCAGCGAGACCAGCATCACGAGCGTGCCGACCCCGACCGCCACTCCGGACACCGTGAGCGCGGTGCGGAGGGGGCGGCGGCGGAGGTTCTGGAGCGCGTAGCTGGCGACGTCGCCCAGCCTCACGAGTCGCTCTCCGCGTCGGCGGGCGCCTCGCCAGCGAGGGCCTCCTGGACGGGCTCGACCCCGCCTGACTTGCCGCCGCGCCGGTCGTCCTTGACCTTGCCGTCGGCCATTTCGATCACGCGCTCGCAGTAGGTCTCGGCCTGATGGGTGTCGTGGGTGACGAGCACGATCGTGCGCCCCTCGTCGCGGTGCAGCGACTGGATCATGGCCATGATCGACTGGGCCGTGCGCGAGTCGAGGTTGCCGGTCGGCTCGTCGGCCAGGAGCAGGCTGGGGTCATTGGCCAACGCGCGCGCGATCGCGACGCGCTGCCGCTCACCTCCGGAGAGCTCGCTCGGGCGGTGGCCCGTGCGCTCGCCGAGGCCGACCCGCTCGAGCAGCTCCTGGGCGCGCTTGCGCCGGGCGCTGGGGCTGAGCTCTCCGGCCAGGCGCAGGGGCAGGGCCACGTTCTCGAGCGCCGTCAGGTGGGGGACCAGGTTGAAGGACTGGAAAATGAACCCGACCGTCGTGCGCCGATAGGCGGCGAGCTGGTCCGAGCTCCGCCCCAGGAGCGGCGTTCCGTCGACGAGGACCTGGCCGGAGCTGGGCTGGTCGAGGCCGCCCAGGACGTTGAGCAGCGTCGACTTGCCGCTCCCCGAGCGACCGATCACGCCGACGAAGCTGCCGCGCTGGATCGTGAGGTCGAGGCCGGCCAGGGCTCGCACCTGCGTCTCGCCGAAGGCGTAGCTGCGCTCCACCCCCACCAGCTCGACGAGCGTCTCTCCTTGCTTCGTGGTCTCGCTCATACCTTCCTCGCGGCTCCCTCCGGTGCGAGGGGCCGGGATCTTACAGGTCCGCGGGTCGTTTCAGGCTCTCCAGGCGAAGCCGGCGAAATCACCCCTGACATGGGGAGGCTCAGGGCTAGACTGCGCGGCCTCGCCCGCAAAGGTTGTCCATGTCGAAGCCCTCCTCACGTCTGCTCCGTCTCGGGGTCCTCGCGCTCGCGCTCGCCTTCGCGCAGGGCTGCCTGTTCTGGATCCCCACCATGATCGTGGAGGAGCTGATCGGGGACGACCCGCCGCGAGTGAACACCAGCTGGGCCAACGCCAGCCGCGGCGTGGTCTCGCCCGACACGCCGAAGGAGAGCGAGGACCCCGACCCGATCGCCGAGTACGACGACGGCGAGGAGCGCGACACCAACGAGCTGGAGGACCTCGACCACGACGAGGACCTCGGGCGAGTCGTGATCGAGCTGGGCGCGGGCGTCTACCTGCTGGAGCGCGCGGTCACCCTCTGGAAGCCGACCAGCGTCGTCCTGCGCGGCAAGGGGCCGCACAAGACGCGCCTGCTCCTCGACAGCGACGAGAAGAACTCGCTCCGCTTCTACAAGCCCGGGAGCGTGCGGATCGAGGGGCTGACCGTGGCGGCCTACGGCGGCGACGGGATCCGAGTCGTCGGCTGCGACGACGTCGAGGTCGTCCAGGCCCACTTCGCGGGCTCCTACCACGGGCTGGCGCTCGAGGACTCCGTGGCCCACGTCCAGAGCAGCGTGTTCGCCGGCTGCCAGCGGGGAATCTTCGCCAAGGGCAGCAAGCTCGAGATCGAGCAGTCCGCCTTCGCCGACTGCTGGGACGCGATCCGCTCCCGCAACAGCGGGTTCACGATTCAGAACTCGGTGTTCCTCGACAACCGCAACGTGCTACGCGGCACGATCGACGGCCGGACCAAGCTGACGAGCAACCTGATCTTCGGAGAGCGCCAGGAGCTCGGCTGGGAGGGGCGCCCTGCGCTCGCGGCCCACAACCTGGTCCACTTCCGCCACCTGGGCGAGGCGCTCGGCACCAAGACCAACCGCGAGCTGGCCGACATCGAGCACTTCCCCGATCACGTGCTCTGGCCCACCGACTTCGACGTGGTGGCCGTGCACCTCGCGCTCTTCACCCTCCAGAAGCGCGGGGAGAGCGACCCCCCCAGCCTCGTCGAGGAGCTGCGCCGTCAGAGGAGCGAGCAGCTCGCGACCGCGGTCCAGACAGCCCTCCGCGAGGAGGACCTCCCCGCCGCCCGCCGTTTGGCGAAGCTGGCCCTCCAGTATCTGGGTCCGCTGCCCCTCTCGGACGCCCCGACCGCGGTCAAAGAGATCGCAGATTTGGGCACCTGAGCAGAGGGGCTATCTAACCCCTTTGGCTGCATGGTCTCGCGGCAACGTCTCACGAGGGGCGAATCTGAGCCGCAAAGGGACCTTTGTTCCCAGTCTTGGTGAAACGAGCGCGCCGATCGACTCGGCCGCCACGGAGCGTGCGTGACTTGCGTCTGCGCTTCGAGTGGTACCGAGCATGCAATAGAGGTCAGCAAGCGAAGAGGAGCGGCACCAAACCTTCCTTCCTTCCTTCCTTCCTTCCTTCCAAATCGCTCTCGAGCTTCATTCGAGAGCACCCGGTGCCCTCCGAGCGCGACAACCTTCCTTCCTTCCACAAAGCGCCCCGGCCTAGCCGGGGCGCTTTGCTGTGATTCTGGGGGGCTGTGATTCTGGGGGGGGCTGCGCCCCCCCCAGACCCCCCCATCTTGGGCCCGGCTACGACTCGGCGATCGTGTGCTGCGGGGCTCTGGGTCGTCGGGGTCCGGACCACTTTGGGCGCACCCGATCGCCTAACGTCGTATCCTCTGAGGCACGAGGGCTGAGGCTCCTGGACGGCTGCGCTTCGCTGGCTTTTGCGCTGGCCTTTTGCTTCGCTGGCCTTTTGCTTCGCTGGCCTCTTGCTTCGCTGGCCTCTTGCTTCGCTGGCCTTTTGCTTCGCTGGCCTCTTGCTTCGCTGGCCTCTTGCTTCGCTGGCCTCTTGCTTCGCGGCCCTCTCTTGCTTCGCGGCCCTCTCTTGCTTCGCGCTTCGCTGGCGGTTCTCAGCTGCTTGGACCCCCCATTCTCAGAAGCATGGACCCCCTTGGGCCTCTTGCTTCGCTGGGCCTCTCTTGCTTCGCGGACCTCTCTTGCTTCGTGCTTCGCTGGCGGTTGCTTGGACCCCCCATTCTCAGAAGCATGGACCCCCTCGGGCCTCTTGCTCTCGGGCCTCTTGCTCTCGGGCCTCTTGCTCTCGGGCCTCTTGCTCTCGGGCCTCTTGCTCTCGGGCCTCTTCTTCGCGCAGGCTGCCCTGGCCCTCGCTGGCCCTCTTCCGTCGCAGCTCGATGCGGATCTGGGATGCAAGAGGTCTCGATTCCCAAGTTTGGTGGGCTGATCCGGGCTCTTCGTTTCGCTCTCAACGAAGTGACGTGACTTGCGGTCGCGCGATGGTTGGCACCGGGCATGCACTAGAGGTCAGCAAGCGAACAGGAGACAGCACCAAACCTTCCTTCCTTCCTTCCTTCCTTCCCAAATGCTCTCTAGCTTCTGAGAGCGCCCGGTGCTGACTCCCAAGAGCGAACAACCTTCCTTCCTTCCACAAAGCGCCCCGGCCTAGCCGGGGCGCTTTGCTTTACATCTATCTGCTTCGCGGGCCTCTAGCTTCGCGCTCTCGCTTCGCTGGACTCGCTCGCGCTTCGCGCCTGTCCGGGCTCGTGGGTTCGATGGTGGCTCGATCTTCCAAATCTCGCGAACCGAAGGCTCGCTCGGCGAGACGTTCCATCGTCCGCAATGAAGTTGCGGCGCGCGATGGTCTGGCATTGGGCATGCAATAGAGGTGTTCAACCGAACCGGAGTCAGCACCAACCTTCCTTCCTTCCTCCCTCCCTTACCTTCCCGCTCTCGAGCTTCCAACGAGAGCAAACTCGGTGCTGACTCTGCGAGCGACCCAAACCTTCCTTCCTTCCACGAAGCGCCCCGGCCTCGCCGGGGCGCTTCGCTGTACGTCTGGCCCTACGAGACGCTCGGCGCCCGCGAAGCTCGCGCTCGCGCTCGCGCTGCGGCACGCATGCGGGCTGGCTTTCCAGGTTTGGCGGGATCCATCGTGGGCTCGCGAGACGAACGAACGTGGTCACGCGACTTGCGCTGTGCGGCGCCGTGGCACCGAGCGTGCAATAGAGGTCAGCAAGCGAAACGGAGACAGCACCCCACCTTCCTTCCTCCCTCCCTTCCTTACCTTCCCCTCGGCTCTCGTCAGAGAGCTGACCTGGTGCTGCCTCCCACGCGCGAACAATCCTTCCTTCCTTCCACGAAGCGCCTCGGCCCAGCCGAGGCGCTTTGCTGTACGCTCGTCCGCATGAAGTGGCTCTCTCTCGCCCTCTCGGGTGCGCTCTGCGTCGGCTGCGCGGTTCCGCCGCGGCGCGAGGTCGAACCTCCTCCGCCGCCGCCTCCCCGGATCGAGGACCCGGTCGTCAGTGAAGGCTCGACCGAGCTGGCCTTCGGGGTCGCGGAGGGAGGCGTCGCGGAGCTGCGCGCGCTCCTGTCCAGGGTCGAGGCCGAGCTCACTCGCGCTCCCCTCTCGCTCGCCGACTCCGAGCGCGGCGTCGGGAAGGTCCGGCTCGAGGCCTCGGTGGCGGAGTCGGTGTTTCGCGCTGCTCACGCGGAGCTGAGCGAGTCGGCCCGCGCCGAGGTCGTCGAAGAGGCGACCCCGGGCGAGTGGCGCGGCGAGGCGGTCGTGACCTTCGGGCTCGAGCCTCCCCGCCTGCGCGCCTTCGTCTACCTGGCGCTCGCCGCCGTCGAGGAGCGGGCCGAGCTGCGCGACCGGCTCCTCGCCGGTCTCGAGCAGGCGCTGGTCGCGCGGGCTTCCAAGCAGGGCGCCGAGCGGCTCAGCCTGCGCTGAGCTCTGCGCGGCGCGCCAGCTCCGCCTGGGCGTGCGCCGCGGCCGGGCCGGGCGTGCCGGGGAAGGTGCTGCTGGCCAGCCAGCGTCGCCAGCGCGTCAGCGCCCCGGGCCGGGTCGAGCGCAGGCGCCACTCGGCGCAGCGACCCGGGCCGCGCGGGATCACCTGCGTCAACTCGAGGGTCGCGCCCTGGACTCGCGCCACCAGGTTGGGGAAGGCGAAGAGCCCGCCCTCGGCCAGGAGCGCGTGGCCGCCCATGAGGAGGCTCGGTCGGGTGTCCCGCAGGAGCGCGCTCAGCCGCTCCTGCCAGTCCTGCTCCCGCTCGCGGCACACCTCGTCCAGCAGGCGGGGGTGCTCGTCCACGAGCGCGCCCAGGCGCTCGCCGATCGGCTCGAGCTCTTCGCTCAGCTGGGGGGGCTGGGCGCGGGCCGTCGCGAAGAGCAGGCGCTCGCCCAGGCGCGCGAGCGGGTAGCGCTCGAGGGCGAAGTCCTCGTCTGCGAAGGGCGGGAAGCCCGAGCGCCGCGTCGCGCCCAGCAGGCGGCCGTCGGTCTCGAACACCCAGCCGTGGTAGGGACAGCTCAGCCGCCCCTCGCCCGCGCCGCGGCAGAGGCGCGTGCCGCGGTGCGTGCAGGCGTTGAGGAAGGCCCCCAGCTCGCCCGCGGGGTCTCGCGCGACGATCAGCTCTCGGCTGCCCGCGGCCCACACCCGGTGGCAGCGCGGACGCGGCAGCTGGTCGCTGAGCCCGACGAAGGTCCAGGCCCAGGCCAAGGGGTCCTGGGGCCCGCTCACGCGCGCGGGTCCTTGCCGCCGGGCGGCTCGCTCCACCACACCGCGGCCACGTAGGCGCAGATCGCCAGCCCGACCACGATATGGACCAGGATCGGGTCGACCTGGGGCAGCCCGACGCCGCTGAGGGTCGCGAGCGAGGACACCCCCGCCGCGGGCCACAGGCGGCGGTCGACCGCCGCCGAGATCTGCATCAGGAGCAGGCTCATCAGCAGCCCGACGTTGGTGATCAGGATCCAGAGCGGGATCGCGTAGGCAGCGCACACCGCCACGTTGAGCATGCAGGCCAGCCACCCCCCGGCCGCCATCGCGACCAGCGTGCGGTTGACCCGGTTGGAGAGCAGCCAGCGGCGCGTCCAGTAGAGGTGGACCAGGAGCAGGAGCCCGACCAGGCCCCCGAAGCCGGCGAAGCTCCCGTAGCCCATGGGCAGGCGCCCCGAGAGGAGCAGGGCCGCGAAGCCGAGCAAGCCCGCGTAGGCGAGCGCGGCGAGGAGGCCGACCACCCAGGCCCGCTCTCGCCCGCCCACGCGCAGGTCGTGCTCGCGCTCGAGCTCCGCCAGGCGCGCGGCGGCGTGCTCCTGGTCGGCCAGCTCCCGACCCAGGGCCTCCACGCGCGCCGCCAGCTCGGGGCGGGCGTCGGGGAGCTCGCCCAGGAGGGTGGCCGCCAGGGCGTGGCGCCCCGCGGCCAGCTCGCGCTCGATCGTGAGCTCCAGGCAGCGCTGCAGCCCGCCGCGCGCGCGCTCGTTGCCCGGCCAGGCGGCCAGGGCCTGCCCGAAGCCGAAGCGGATCCGCGCCCGCAGCTCGCTCAGCTCGCTCTCGGGCGCGCCCTGGCTGTAGCCGGCCTCCAGCTCGCGCAGGTCCTCCTCGGCGGCGCGGGCCAGCTCGCTCGAGCCGCGGTGCTCGAGGAAGCGCTCGACCCGGCGTCGCAGCGCCAGCGCGCTCGCCGGTCGCTCCCCCGGGTCGCGCGCCGTGGCCGCGTTGCAGAGCGTGGCCAGCTCCGCGGGCACCTCGGCGCCGTAGCGGAAGGGCTCCGAGCGCAGGACCTGGTAGAGCACGTTGGCCGGCACCTCTCCGCTGTGGCGCGGCTCGAGGGTCAGCACGTAGTGCAAGGTCGCGCCGAGCTGATAGACGTCGGTCCGCTCGCTCTGCTCGAGCGGCTCCCCGAGCTGCTCGGGCGACATGAAGGCCAGGGTGCCCACGACCCCGGCGGGCGCCTCGGCGCGCTCCTCGAGGCGAATCCCCAGCCCCCAGTCGACGAGGTAGACCTCGCCGAAGCCGCCGACCATCACGTTGCTCGGCTTGATGTCGCGGTGGAGCACGCCCTTGCTGTGGGCGTAGTGGACCGCGTTGCACACCTGGCTGAAGATCTCCAGGTTCGCCAGCAGCCGGTCGTCGGGGAGCGCGCGCCAGCCCTCGTGCTCGGGGTCCAGCAGCAGGTCGCGCCAGCTGGTGCCGGCGATCCGCTTCATGACCATCAGCGGCCGGCCGTGCTCGTCCATGCCGAGCCGGTGCACGGGCACGATGTTGGGGTGCTCGAGCGAGCCCGTCAGCTGCGCCTCGCGCAGCAGCGCCGCCTCCGCGGCCGCGCTCGCGTCGCGGCGGATCCGCTTGAGCGCGACCTCGCGCTGCAGCGCGCGGTCCTCGGCCGAGACGACCTCGCCCATGCCGCCGCTGCCGAGCAGGACGCCCAGGCGCAGCGGCGCGTCGGGCCCCTGCAGGCGCAGCTCCTCCAGCGGGCGCGTGGCGGCCAGCTCGGCCACCGGGTCGGCCTCGGTCAGCTCCTCGGCCCGCACCCCGCGCAGGCTCCGGGCCGGGTCGAAGGGCCCCTGCGCGGTCAAGGCCTCCAGCGCCGCGCGCAGGGTGACCTGGTCCGCGGCGGGGAGCGTCTTGGCTGGGTCGTCGTCGTCCGCCGGCATGCGGCCAGGTTAGGCCACCGGGGTTGCTTCGGGAGCAGACGAGGGAGGCCGGTAGCGAAACCGGTAGGCAGCTGCCAAGTCATCAGCAAGGGCTGTCGCTGACCTCGAGACCGCCTGACCCCCTTTTCTTCAACGCAAAGACGCCAAGACGCAAAGGCGCAGAGAGCGCCAGCGCGGAGCGAAGGCGAGACGTCGAGGCGAGTCAACACTCGGACGACTGACCGCTCTTCGATCTGAGAGCGCCGCTCTTTGCGTCTCTGCGCCTCTGCGTCTTTGCGTTGAGAAAGCTCTCGGAGCGCCGCTCCAGGCACACCTCCCATGGGCCTGGGCGCTGGAATCCCGGGCGACAGCCCTTCCTGATTCCTGATTCCTGACTCAAATTCAAATTCAAACTGCAGCCGGATTCGTGGACCTCTCGGAAGCCCTCACGGACACGGGACGCCGGTCGCTAGCGATCGGCCAGGGGTCCCCCGTGCGCCGCCACGATCCCCGCGACCAAGCTCGGGTCGTCGGGCACGATCGTGCGCCCGCGCCACACCACCGAGCCGCCGCCGTAGCGGATCCGGTAGCCGGCCCACACCGAGCGCAGCACGAGCAAGGCCGCGATCGGGACCAGGAGCGCCCGCCACACCGGGACCTTCATCGCCGCGCGGTTGAGCGCCTGGATCAGGATCACCCAGCAGGGGACCCCGATCGCGAGCGCGCGCAGGCTGACGCCCACTCCGCCGACCCCGAGCGCGTAGTCGCCTGCCAGGCCGCTCAGGACGAGGGGCGCGATCAGGAAGGGCGCCACGCCCAGGAGCAGGCAGGCGAGCATCGTCATGAAGAAGAACCCGCGCCCGACGCCCAGGTAGGGCGTGCCGCAGGCGACCAGGCGGCTCCAGCCCACGTGGGCTTCATCGAGGCCGACGTAGTTGATGCAGTCGAAGAGCGCCCCGCCGGGGAGGAAGCGGTAGGCCAGCCCGTTGGCCTTGATCAGGCGGGCCATGGACATGTCGTCGAAGGCGAAGGGCTTGAGCGCGGCGTGCCCGCCGATCCCCTCGTAGGCGTCCTTGCGCAGGAGCACGAACTGCCCGTTGGCCCAACCCAGGCCGCGCGCGGCGGGGTCGTTGGTCTGGCGGAGGGGGACCGCGAGGAAGGTCGCGATCAGGATCGAGCTCTCGAGCAGGTCGCCCCAGAGCGTCGGGTTGGGATAGACCCCCGACGACGAGAAGGCCTGCAGCTCGTGCTTCCGCGCGAAGGCCATGGCGCGCCACAGGCCGTCTTTGCGCTGGCGGGTGTCGGCGTCGATGAAGAGCAGCCACTCGCCCTGCGCCTCGCGTGCGGCGTGGTGGAGCACGTAGCTCTTGCCGGCGCGGAACTCGGCGCGGTCCTCGAGCTCGCTCAGCTGCGCGAGCTCGATCGGCCGGATCCGGGCGTCTCGCTGCGCGAACTCGGCCACGATCTCGGGGGTCCGGTCGCTCGAGCTGTCGTCGACGACGAGGACCTCGAAGTCGGGGTAGTCCCAGCTGAGAACCGTCTCGAGGCAGGCGCCGATGTTGCGCTCCTCGTCGCGGGCCGGGATCACGACCGAGACCTTGGGCGGGTCGGCGCCGAGGTCCTCCTTGGTCAGCTTGACCAGCACCTGCTCGCCCTTCATCGCGGCCGCCTGGCGGACTTGCGCCAGCATCAGGAGCAGGCAGCCGCAGGCGGCCAGGAGGAGCAGGACGAAGAGCGCGGGAGCGAGCACGCCGCGATCCTAACCCTCAGCGCCCTCGGCGCCCTTGGGGGACTCAGCGCCCTCGGCGCCCTCGGGGGACTCAGCGCCCTCAGCGCCCTGGGGCGCCTCGACGCGCCGCGGCCAGAGGCGCAGCAGCGCGGGCAGCAGGACCACGTCGGCCAGGAAGGCCGCCAGGAAGGCCAGGCAGGCGATCGCGCCGAAGTAGCGCAGCGGCTTGAGCGCGGCGAAGGCGTAGACCGAGAAGGCGCCGAGCAGGAGCAGGGTCGTGAACAGGATCGCGCGGCCCGCGCGCTGGAAGGTGGCCTCGATCGCGTCGTCGAGCGTGACGCCGGGGCGCAGCTCCTCGCGCAGGCAGTGCACGAAGTGGATCGTGTCGTCGACGATGATCCCGATCGCGATCGTGGCGATCAGCGCGATCGGGACGCTGACGGGAATGTCCGCCCAGCCCATCAGGCCGAGCACCAGCGCGACCGGGAGCACGTTGGGCACCAGCGAGAGCAGCCCCAGGCGCAGCTCGCGGGTCGAGAGCGCGATCAGGAGGCTGACCACCGCCAGGGCGAGCAGGAAGCTGTCGCGCTGGGTCGTGAGCAGATACTGGTTGCTCCGCTCGAGGAGCATCGCGCCGCCGGTGACGTGGGCCCGCGCGATCCCCTCGAAGCGCTCGGCGAGCTGGCGGTCGAGCTCGCTCAGGAGGCCCGAATACTGGGCGCTCGGGATCAGGTTCATTCGGACCGAGATCCGGATCGCCGAGCCGTCGACCGCGACGTGCTGACCGTAGAAGTCCGCATCCGAGCTGGAGAGCAGGGTCAAGAGCTGGGCGCTGGCGGCCGGCTCGCTGGGGACCTCGACGGGGACGTCGAAGGCCTGGCAGATCTCGAGCAAGGCGCTGGTCACGCCCACGACCGAGCGGACCTCCTCCTGGCTGCGCAGCCAGTCCTCGAGGCCGACCGCAGCCACGAGGAGCTCGGCGGGCGGGAGCTGCTCGGCCGGCGGCTGGAGCGGCTCGATCACGACCTCCGCCGAGACGGTGCCGCCCATGCGCTGGTGAATGAACTCGAGGTCTGCGCGCAGGGGCTCGTCGGGCTCGAGGTCGCCGACGGGGTCGTTGTTGACGTAGAGCTTCGTCGCCCCGGGCGCCGCCAGCAGGCCCAGGGCCAGCGCGCCGATCACGAAGAGCCCGGGCCGGCGGCGGATCGGCGCGTCCAGGCGCGAGAGCAGCCCGCCCAGGAAGTCGCTCGGGAGGCTCCCGTCCGCTCGCGGACGTGGCTGCCAACCAGTGAGCAGGGCCGGCGCCGAGCTCAGCAGGGCGGCGTAGGCGAAGAGGCAGCCGGCGGCCGCGAACAGCCCCAGGTTGCGCACGGGGGCCAGGTCGGAGCTGAGCAGGGCCAGGAAGCCCGCCGCCGTGGTGAGCGAGGTCAGCAGGCAGGGGGTGGTCGTCTCCTCGAGCGCCAGGGCACACACGGCCTGGGGGTCCCAGTCCTCGCCCTGGACCTGGAGCGCGATTGCGTGCCGCTCGTAGGCCGCGATCAGGTGCATCGCGTCGGCGATCCCCACGCAGATCACGAGCGTCAGGAGGATCGCGCTCAGCTGCGAGAGGGGCACGTCGAGCAGGCCTTGCAGGCCCAGCGTCGCCAGGAGCGAGACCACGATCAGGAGGAAGGGCGCCAGCGCCGGGCGCAGGCTGCGGAACAAGAGCAGCTGCAGGAAGAGCGCCACCAGCAGGCCGCCCAGGAGCGCGCGTCCCATCTCGCGCCCCAGGATCCGCCCGATCCGGGTCGTGATCACCGGGGTCCCCACGCACACCGGCTTCAGGCGGGCCCAGGGCCCCTCGCTCAGCAGCTCGGCCACGGCGTCCGCCACCTGCTGCCGCCGGAGCGGGATCAGCTCGGGTCGGTCGGGCGGGGCCATGTCGAGCCGGTCCAGGCGGATCAAGAACCCGACCGTCGTGGCCGCTTCGTTGATCAGGAGCCCCTGGAAGGGGCGATAGCTGAGCACGCGCTCACGCCAGAGCGCGATCTCGTCGGGGCTCTGCGGCTGCGCCTTGGCGAAGGAGCGCGTCGTGAGCTCGTCGTCCTCGTCGAACACCACGGGCGAATGCAGCGGCGAGCGGATCGAGTCCACGATCCGAATCCGGCCGTCGTGGGAGTCGCCGGGCTTCTCGTCGATCTCGAGCTCCTCGAGCCGCTCCCCGAGGGCGAGCAGGGCCTCGCGGTCGGGCCCCTGGAAGGGGTCAAGGACGTCGGCCATCAGGTAGAGGACCTCGTCGCTGCCGAACACCTCCTGCAGCTCGTTGAAGCGCGCGACGGCGGGGTCCCCCTCGACGAAGAGGGCCTCGTTGCTGACGTCGAAGCGCAGGCCCTTGGCGCCGAGGCCGATCAGGAGCCCCGCGAGCAGCAGGGTGGCCAGGAGCAGGGTCCAGCGGCGCCGAACCAGCGTGGGGGCGAAGCTCAACGCGGCTCCCGCCTGCTCAGCCGGCGTAGCGGTAGAGCAGATACTCCCGGCTGAACTCGCCCGTCTTGTGATAGAGGGTCGGCCCCTCCTTGGCGAGCGCGCCCACGCCGGAGTTGAGCCCCAGCGAGAAGGCGTTCTCGAGCACGGGCGTCAGGTAGGCCTCGACCAGGCCCTTGGCGCGGTACTGCTCGAGCACGGCCATGGTGTGGAAGATCAGCCGCGAGCTGCGGTGCTGCTGGAGCAGGGCCGGCAGGTCGGGCAGGCGCGCCGCGTCGCCGCCCAGGGCGCGGAAGGCGTCGCTGGGGTCGGGGTAGAGGAAGCCCATTCCGATCGTGGTGCCCTCCGGGTTGACCAGGAAGGGGCACACGTCCCCGACCACGAAGGCCCGCATTCCCCCGTAGACCTGCGCGAAGCTGGGGAAGTCGAGGTGCGTGTAGGCCAGGTTCTTGCTGAAGCCCGGCACGAGCACGTCGTAGGCCCGCTTCAGGTCGCGGTCGAAGTGCTCCCCGGTCTGGAAGGCGTCGTAGCGGTAGTCCCCCGAGGTCAGCACGTCGCTGCGCCGCTGCAGCGAGGCGGCGTGCATGCCGTCGAGGTGGGCCCGGCTCAGGTCCCACGAATACCAGCCCGCCTTGCGCTCGAAGCCGTAGTCGGTCCACAGGCGCGGGTAGTAGTCAGGGTTGTAGGGCTCGCCGAAGAAGATCGGCCGCTCGAAGCCCTGGGTCATGAAGCGATAGGCCTGCCAGATCGAGGAGTTCATCGGCCCCCAGATCTCCTCGCCCCGCCCCTGCTCGGCGAGCCAGGCCCGCGCCGCGTCCAGCACCGCGCCGGCCGCCTCCGCGTCGTCCTTGGCCTCGAAGTAGCCGATCAGGCCGACGGGGGTCTCGCCCTCCTGCAAGAGCGGGTTGATCACCGCCGTGGCCCGCGCCACGGGCTCCCCGTCGCGCCGGGCCAGGAAGCTCTTCCGCTCGTGGCCCTCGCCGAGGAGCGGCGGTCCGGTCAGCTCGTGGGCCACCTGCTGGCGGAAGGGCGGGACCCAGCGCGGGTCGTCGGCGTAGACGCGATAGGGCAGCGTCAGGAAGGCGTCCAGGTCGGCTGCGCGCGGCTCGGCGCCGAAGCTCGTCACCTCGAGGCTCATGGACGGCTCTCTCTCTACCAGGGTCGCCAGGTCACGCCGCGCGTGACGCCGAGCGCGATCGCCAGGCCCGCCTGGGCGACGACCACGTAGACCTCGACGAAGGGGCGCAGCTTGGTCGCTGCAGGGGTCGGCTGGAGCTGGAGGCGCAGCACGGCCCCGACCGGCACCAGGGCCGCGACCCCGAGCACGCCCCAGAACACGGGGCCCAGCCCGATCTGCCGGCTGAGGGCGAGCACGCAGCCCGCCGAGACCAGGATCAGGAAGGCCGGCACGACCGCCGCCCGCCGCCAGCCGCCGAAGACCTTCGAGTAGGTCTCGTAGTCGGTCTCCATGTCGGGGAGGCGGATCTTGCGGCAGGTCTCCCAGGCCGTGATCGGGAACCACATCCCGAAGCAGATCAGCGCCAGCCCCCAGCGCGGCCCGGCCAGGGTGAACTCCTGCAGGAAGAGCGTCAGCACGTAGGCCTGCAGGACCACGGTCAGGGGGTTGTGGGTCAGCAACGCGAGCAAGAGGCTCGTCTTGATCTTGGGCCAGAAGTACCACTTGAAGCTCAGCCAGGTGGCCAGGTAGGCCGCCGCGAAGCCGAGCGCGGGATAGAACCACTTGCCCAGGAGCAGCAGGGGCAGGTTCATGAGGAGCATCAGGGCCGTGATCGTGTGCCGCAGGACGTGCAGGTCGCCCTCGGTGATCTCGCCCGTGACGATCGGGCGGTCCATGTAGCGGGGGTCCCCCGCCGCGGCGAGGCGCCGGTCGCTCTCGGCGTCCTTCAGCTCGTCGTAGACGCGCAGGATCGCCATGAAGAGCGTGATCGTGAGCGCGCCGACGATCGCGCGCGCGCCGAACACGAGCGGCTCCTGGCCCGCGAGGGCCTGCAGGCTCCAGTGCAGCGCCAGGAAGGTCGCGACGCCCGAGGGGAGCATCACCGCCGGCGGAAACTGGGCGTTGAGGTAGGTGAAGATCCGCCCCAGACGTCCAGAACGCTCGCTCATGGGCGCAGGTTATCGCCCCGAGAGGCCGCGTGCACGGAGGGAGCCGCAGAGGTCTGGCCAGGGGGATCGCAATGAATCCTCCCCTTGCGCGCGCGGCGCTGCGCGGCGACAACCAGGCAGGTGAGCGACGAGCGCGAACATTTCCTGGTGACCGCGGCGGGCGAAGCCTTCGTGCTCGTGGCGGGGCGGAGCTTCACCTTCGGGCGCAGCGCCAACTCGGACTTCGTGGCCCGCAGCAGCGAGGTCTCGCGCGAGCACGCGCGCCTGATCTCGCTCGCCGGCGAGCCCACCAGCTGGCTGCTCGAGAACCTCGCCCCTCGCAACGGGACCTTCGTCAACGGCGAGCGGCTGCCCGACAAGGGCGCGCGGCGGCTCGAGCACGGCGACCGGATCACCCTCGCCAGCAACACGATCTTCCACTACTTCTTCACCAGCCACGCAGAGATCGACCGCGTCGTCGAGCACTTCGGCGTCGACGAGCTGACCACGCAGTGGGCGCTCAAGGACATCGAGCAGAAGAAGGAGTCGCGCCGGGTCAGCCGCCCTCCGCTGCCCAAGAACACGCCGCCGCCCACGCTCCCCGAGAAGGGGGACCTGGCCGCGACGCGCGGCACGCAGCTCCTGGGCATGATCCAGGGGACCCGCTTCACCGGCGAGCTGACCTTCTTCAACGGCACCCAGGAGGGGAAGCTGCGCTTCGCCGTGGGTGAGCCCGTCGCGGGCACGATCGGGCGCGAGGGCAAGGACGCCGCCCTCGCGGCCCTGCGCGCCGCCGACCACGGCAACTACCGCGCCCGCAAGCAGGTCCCCGACCGGGCCAGCTTCGACCTGATCCCCGCGATCGACCTCTTGATCCTGCTCTACGACGTGCGGGCCTCGGGGGTGCTCAGCCTGTTCCGTCCGGGGGACGCTGCCCTGGCGGGCCGACTGGTCCTGCTCGACGGCCTCTGCGTCAGCGCCGGCTTCGGGCGCGCGGTCGGCCGGGCTGCGCTCGAGGCGGTCAGCGACCTCGAGCAAGGCGGCTTCGCCTGGGAGCCCAAGACCACCGAGGAGCTCGACGGCCAGCTCATGACCCCGCGCGCCAAGCGCGAGGCCCTCGACGACCCGGGCCCGCCGCCGGGGCGCTAGCGGGCTCTCTCTGGGACCGCCAGACCCGCTTGATAGGGTGAAGGCGGTGGCGAGGAGCAAGGACAAGACGGCGGACGAGCACTGGAGCAAGCTCCCCAAGGCCCAGCTGCTCGACATGCGTCTGTGCGACCTGAAGCTCGAGATCGAAGGGACCTGGCTCGAGGAGCCGCTGGAGATCGTGCGGCGGGACCTGGCCCGGGTCGGCCTCGAGCGGCTCAAGCCGCACTTCTGGCTGAGCGAAGAGTGGTTCTGCCCCGACGGGGTGACCGGCGTCGCGATCCCCTTCTACCTGGCGCACCCGCGCCTGCTCCGCCTCGAGCGCTCCGAGATGCTCGAGGTCGAGGGCGGGACCAAGCGCGAGGCGGTCAAGATCCTCCGCCACGAGCTGGGGCACGCCCTCGATCACGCCTTCGGGCTGCACCGGCGCAAGCGCTGGCAGCAGCACTTCGGGCGCAGCTCGCAGCGCTACCCCGACGCCTACCGGCCCAACCCCACCAGCAAGCACTACGTCCAGCACCTCGACGACTGGTACGCCCAGGCCCACCCCGACGAGGACTTCGCCGAGACCTTCGCGGTGTGGATCACCCCCCGCTCGCGCTGGCGCAAGCGCTACCGCGACTGGCCCGCGCTCGAGAAGCTCCTCTACGTGGACGAGCTGATGGACGAGCTGGCCGGCCTCAAGCCGCGCTACCGGAGCCGGGCCCGGGTCGACTCCCTCCCGCGCCTGCGTCAGACCTTGCGCCAATATTACGCCGCCAAGAAGGAGCGCTTCGTCGTCGACTACCCTGACGTCTACGACCGGGAGCTGCGGCTGATCTTCTCCGACGACCCCAAGGACGTTCGCAGCGAGACCGCCGCCAGCTTCCTCCGCCGCAACCGCGCCCAGATTCGCTCGCTGGTCGCCAAGTGGACGGGCGAATACGAGTTCACGCTCCAGCACGTGTTCAAGCTCATGATCGGGCGCTGCAAGCAGCTCAAGCTGCGGGCGGCCGGTGAGCCGCAGCAGCTCCGACTCGACTTCGCGATCCTGCTCACGGTCAAGTCGATGCATCACCTCTACGAGCGTGAGTGGATACCTATGTGAGGAAGCGCCGCGTTCTGCTGCTCGTCCACGAGGACCTCGTCCCGCCCGCCCCGGAGCGGATCGAGCAGATGAGCGACGACGACGTCGCCCCCTTCAAGACCGAATACCACGTCGAGACCGAGCTCCGCGCGCTCGGTCACGACGTGCGCGTGCTCGGGCTCTACGACGAGCTCCGCCCCCTGCGGGCCGCGATCGAGGAGTTCCGCCCCCACGTGGCCTTCAACCTGCTGGAGGAGTTCCGCGAGGAGACGGCCTACGACTACTACATCGTCAACTACCTCGAGCTGCACCACACCCCCTTCACGGGCTGCAGCGCGCCGGGGCTCTTCCTGGCCCGCGACAAGGCGCTCTCCAAGAAGATCCTCGCCTACCACCGGATCCGCGCGCCGAAGTTCTTCGTGGTCCCGCGCGGGCGCAAGCCGCGCCGCCCCAACCGGCTCTCGTTCCCGCTGATCGTCAAGTGCCAGACCGAGGAGGCCTCGCTCGGGATCAGCCAGGCCTCGGTCGTCGAGGACGACGCTCAGCTCGCCGAGCGCGTCGCCTACGTCCACGACGAGCTGAAGGCGTCCGCGATCGTGGAGGAGTTCGTGCCGGGGCGTGAGCTCTACCTGGGGATCGTCGGCAACCAGCGCCTGACGCCCTTCCCGGTGTGGGAGCTGCGGATCGAGAAGCGCCAGCCGGGCGAGCGCATGGTCGCCACCGAGCAGGTCAAGTGGGACCTCGACTACCAGCGCGAGCGCGGCGTGGAGCACGGCCCCGCCGAGCTCGACGAGGAGACCGCGGCCCGGATCCAGCGCGTGGGCAAGCAGATCTACCGCCGCCTCGGCCTCTCGGGCTACGCCCGGATCGACTTCCGCCTCCACGACGACGGGCGGCTGTTCTTCCTCGAGGCCAACCCCAACCCCGAGATCTCCGCCGACGAGGAGTTCGCCACCGCCGCCGACGCGGCCGGCCTCCCCTACCCCGACCTGCTCGAGAAGATCCTCCGGCTGGGGATCAACCGCTAAGAGGGCCCACCATGAGCACCTACTCCCGCCTGCGCGACCTGCCCCTGAAGGTCGAGGGCTACGAGCGCGAGACCCTCGCGCGCGACGTCAGCGCGGGCTGGGTGCGCAAGACGACGCTCGTGCGCCTCCAGGGCGAAGGCCAGCGCGGCGTCGGCGAGGACGTCACCTACCAGGCCGAGGCCCACGAGGCCTTCTGGTCCGTCGAGCTGGACCTCGCCGGGGAGACCACCCTCGAGGGCTTCAGCCACCGCCTGGACGCCTGCGAGCTCTTCCCCGCCGAGGTCGGCGACAGCAAGGCGCCGCTCTTCCGCCGCTGGGCGCTCGAGAGCGCGGCCCTCGACCTGGCCCTGCGTCAGGCCGGCACCTCGCTGGCGGCCAGGCTGGGGCGGCGCGCTCAGCCGCTGCGCTTCGCGGTCTCGCTCGGGCTGGGCAACCCGCCCGAGTTCTCGCGCCTGGAGCGCCTCTGGGAGCGGGCGAGCGGCGTCGAGCTCAAGCTCGACGCGGACCCGAGCTGGGACGACGCCCTGCTCGAGCGCCTGGCGGCCAGCGGCAAGGTCCAGGTCGTCGACTTCAAGGGCCAGTACAAGGGCGCCTTCCGCGGACCGGAGCCGGACGCCGAGCTCTACCGGCGCGTGGCCGAGGCCCTGCCCGAGGCCTGGCTCGAGGACCCCGGCTGGACCCCCGCCACCCGCGAGGTCCTCGCGCCGCACATGGAGCGCGTGACCTACGACGCGCCCATGTGCTCGCTGAGCGACCTGGTCCAGCTCTGGCCCCAGCCGCGCGCGATCAACGTCAAGCCCTCGCGCTACGGCTCGCTCGAGGAGCTGTGCCGCGTCTACGACTACTGCGCCGCCAAGGGGATCACCGTCTACGGCGGCGGCCAGTTCGAGCTGGGCGAGGGGCGCCGCCAGGCCCAGCTCCTGGCCAGCCTCTTCCACGCCAGCGGCCCCAACGACCTCGCCCCCAGCGCCTTCAACGAGGCGGAGCTGCCGGCCGACCTCCCCGGCTCGCCGCTCCCGATCGAGGACCAGCCCGGGTTCTGAGCCGCTATCGGGAGCCCGGGAGGGGCCAGCCAGGGCCAGCCGCCCCTCCCGGACTCAGCGCGAGGCGAGCCGCTCGATCGACTCGATCGCCTGGACCATTTTGGTCCAGGCCGACGCGTTGGCCGAGTGGATCACGATCCGCGCGGGCGGGACGACGCCCCGCAGCGCGACGGCCTCCTCGAGCCAGCGCAGGACGTCGTAGCCGGTGCCCCGCTCGTCGTCGCCGAGGTCGTGATCGAGCGAGAGCTCGGCCACGCCGCCCGCTTCGAGGAGGGCGATCACCTCACTTGGCCAGTAGCAGCGGGTCCAGCCCTGGGGGGCCTCGCGCGTGTCGTCCAGGTAGATCTTCACAGCGGTCACGCTGGTTGGACGCTCGCGCCCTCCTCGGCTGTCTCGCTCTCTGGCGCCACCCCGATCACCGCGCCGGCCTTGGCCTCGCGGGTCAGCTTGACCACGAAGGCCCCGTGCAGCCCCAGGCCGGCCAGCACCAACACGTGCACGACCTCGTGATAGCCGATCACCCCCGTCCAGAGCGTGGGCTCTTCGATCAGCTCCAGGAGCGCCCCCGAGGAGAAGGAGATCCCGCAGAGGAAGAAGGGCAGCGTCCAGCGCAGCCCGCGCTTGGCGACCAGCCAGATCGCGACCGGCGTCCCGATCGAGCCGAACACGACGTAGAAGAGCACCACCACCCAGCTGGGGATCAGGTTCGCGAAGAGCGTCTCGATCAGCAGCCCCGCCAGCGCGCAGAGCACGACCGTCACTTCGAGCGCGCGCCCGAAGCGGCCGGGGAGCAGGAAGTGCCGCACGGGCAGGAAGCAGCCGACGACCGTCAGCCAGATCGCGGCGTGGTCCATGCGCTGCAGGACTCGCCGGGCCGCGGTGTCCATGGCCTGCCAGTGGTAGATCCCGCTCACGCCGAGCTGCACGATCACCGCCGCGGCGAAGAGCCCCAGCACGCGCTGGCGGCGCGCCTCGCCCGCCCCCTCGCGCAGCAGCCAGGGAGTCAGCGCCAGCGCCACGAGGGCGCCGCCGAGGTGGGTGAGGGTGCTGACGAGTTCGGTGGGCAGCAAGGGCACGGCCCGCGACGCTACCCCGAGACCCGGCCGGCCTCCACTCCGACCCTCGAGGCCCGATCTCCTTGCTTGCCGGAGCGGGCCCAGCCGCTATCCTGCGCGGCCTGATGCACCGGATCCTCGAACTACCCACCTGGCTCGTGTCCCTCGTGCTGCTGGCCCTGGCCGTGGTCTGGTTCTTCGGCTGGCGCAAGAGCAGCGTGCAGAAGGAGCGCGAGCTGGCGCCCTTCGCGGGCGTGTTCGCCCTGGCCGCGATCGGGCTGCCGATCTTCACCCGGACCCTGACCCTGCCGACCTATGGCTTCTGCATGGGCCTGGGCTGCCTGGCCCTGGCGACGCTCACGATCTACTGGGCGCGCCGCGAGGGCCTGCTCAGCATGGAGCACACGATCGAGGCCCTCCTGATCACCGGCGTGTGCGGGCTGATCGGGGCCCGGGGCGTGTTCCTGATCGAGGCCTGGGACACCCACTTCGCCGACAAGCCGCCGGCCATGGCGGTCTCGCTGCTCGAGGCGCCCGCCCAGGGCGACAGCTTGACCCTCGCGACCAACACCGGCGAGCCCTTCACGGTCACCTTCAGCGGCGAGGAGGACACGCTCCAGGAGCTCCAGACCCGCCTCGAGGAGGCCGGGCGGACCCACGACCTGCTGGTCGAGCTCAAGACGACCCAGCACCGCGGCGACGAGGGGATCTTGACCTTCGAGCGCGGGCTGCTGCTCAAGACGGGCGCGCGCGGGTCGCAGGCGGTCCTGAAGGTGATCGGCGGGAGCGCGGCTCGCAAGCTGGGGCTCGCCCCGCGCAGCTACACCAAGGGCGTCGACGTCCCCTTCGCGACGATCTTCAACCTCCGCATGGGCGGGCTGACCTACTTCGGGAGCGTGATCGGGGTCCTGCTCTCGGCGGCGATCTACCTGCGCTTCCGCAAGGTCAGCTACCTGCGCATGCTCGACCTCGTCGGGCCGGCGCTGCCCCTGGGGCTCTTCTTCGGGCGCCTGGGCTGCCTGGCCAACGGCTGCTGCTGGGGCCGTGAGGCGGGGCCGAACGCGCTCTACACGGTCCAGTTCCCGCCCTGGAGCCCCGCTTGGAGTCAGTTCGCGCGCGAGAAGCTCTCGCTGAACTTCGACCCGGAGCTGGCCAAGCAGCACCTGACCCCGGCGATGCAGGACGCGCTCGGCCCCCTCTGCGAGGCGACCCCCGCGGTCCACGCCACCCAGCTCTACGAGGGGATCACGGTGTTCGTGATCTTCCTCCTCGCGCTGGCCTTCCGCCGCTTCCTCCAGGCGCGGGTCGGGCAGACCTTCGCCTTCGTGGTCCTGCTCCAGGCCCCGGTCCGCTTCGTGGTCGAGCACTTCCGCCGCGACCACGAGGTGTTCTTCCCGGTCGCGGGCTATCCGCTGACCGAGAGCCAGACCGTGGCCCTGGTCATGTTCGCGATCGCGCTGCCCGCCATGGTCTACCTGAGCAAGCGCGGGCGCCCCCTGAGCGAGGCCCGCGCCGAAGAGGCCGCCGCCCGCGCCGCCGCGGAAGAGGCCGCGCAGGTCGAGGAGGCTTCCGCGGCCGAGGCCTCCCCCGGGGCGGAATGAACCGCGCCTGGCGCCTGATCATGGGCGAGCCCGAAGGCGTGGCTCCCCTGGTGCCGCGCTGGTGGGGCCTGATCGCCTACGCCTTTTACGCCCTGCACGCGATCTACTTCCTGGCCCACGACCGCCCGGGCAACCTGCTCTGGGGCTGCCACATGGCCTGCCTGGGGGTCGGGACTGGGCTCCTGCTCCGCAGCCCCGTGTTCAACGGCCTGGGCGTGCTCTCGCTCGTGTTCGGGACCCCGCTCTGGGTGCTGGACTTCATGACCGGCGGCGAGTTCCTGCCGACCTCCATGGGGACGCACCTCGGCGGCCTGGCGCTCGGGATCGCGGGCGTGCGCTCGCTGGGGATCCCCCGCTTCACCTGGCTGAAGTTGGTCGCGCTGACCGCGCTGCTGATGACCCTCAGCCGGGTCGTCCCGCCGGCCGCGCTCGAGAACGTGAATCTCTGCATGGGTCCGCCCAAGGGCTGGGAAGACGAGCTGCCGGGCTACCCCGTGTTCGGCGCGATCGTGCTCGGCGGAGCGGCCGCCCAGTTCCTCCTGGCCGAGCTGGTGCTGCGCTGGTTCTTCGTCCCCGGCGAGCCCAAGGGCCTGCGCCGCTTCGTCCGCGACGCGCACATTTTCGCGCTGGGCGGCGCCTGGCTGGCCGCGCTCTTCGCGCTCTGCGCGCCGGTCGCCCTGCTCTGGCCGACGCTGGCCTGGCGCAACCGGATGTCCCTGATCGCGGGCCGCCTCTGGAGCCCCTTCGCGCTCTACCTCTGCGGGGTCGAGGTCACCTACGAGGGCCTGGAGCGCCTGCGCCACCCCGCGATCCTGACCTTCAACCACACCACGCACCTCGACTTCCTCGTCAACGCCCAGCTCTCGGGCAGCCGCTGCCTGGTGTTCGGCAAGCGCTCCCTGGCGCGCCTGCCCTTCCTCGGCTGGGCCTGGGTGATCGGCGGGCACCCGCTGATCCGCCGCGACGAGCGCGAGCACTGGCAGCGCGAGCTGGACCGGGTGGTCGAGCTCCTGCGGCAGGGCTACTCGACGATCGTGGCGCCCGAGGGGCGCCGCAGCCCCAGCGGTGAGCTGCTCGAGTTCAAGAAGGGCCCCTTCCACCTGGCGGTGAAGAGCGGGCTCCCGATCCAGCCGATCGTGATCGAGGGCGGCGCCGAGCTGGTCCGCCACCAGAACGCCGCCCGCCCGGGGCGGATCCGCTGCCGCGTGCTGGAGCCGATCTCGACCGAGGGCTGGAGCGCCGAGACCCTGGACGAGCACGTGGCCGAGCTGAGAGCGCTCTACCTGCGCGAGCTCGGCGAGCCCGGAGCCGCGCCCGCCGAGTAGGGAACCGAGAGCCCTCGCCCGTCGTGTTGGAGAGCGACGGACCCCCCACGAGGACTCTCATGAACTCCAGACTGTTCCTGGTCGGCGCCTCCCTGGCCGCGCTGACCTTCGCAGGCGCGCCGGCGCGCGCCCAAGACCCCACCCCTGCTGAGGTCGCCGAGGTCGAGCGCGCCGAGGCCGCCGCCCGCGAGCGCGCCA
>MDTG01055922.1_pt1 | contig 37110 bp, 34 predicted proteins | sample 811421 | NCBI WGS metagenome assembly MDTG01 (sample SAMN05326645, study PRJNA326480) | marine metagenome | isolation source: seawater | place: Pacific Ocean: South East | collected 2011
ATATACTTTATTTTGTAAATTATTTTGATCTATTTTATTTTCAAGTTTTTTTCTCTCTTCTCCTTCACCTATAATGTAAAGATAATAATCATCATTACATATACTAAATTTTTTAAACTCATCTATAAGATAAGAAAAATTCTTTTGTTTTGTTAATCTTCCAACAGATAAAATTATTTTTTTGGAATTTTCAAAATTTGTATTCATTTCATATTTTATTCTTGATGAGATAATCTTTTTTGAACTTAAAATTGCATCAGGTAGAAATTTTAATTTTTCTTTAGTGAATATATTTTTTAATTCTAATTCTTTTTTCAGATCAATTGTTGGACAAGTAATTAATTTTATTTTTTTTTGAATTTTTGTCCAAAAATACCTCCTTAAAAAATTTAATTTTGGATATCCTGATATTCTTAAAATGAATTCTGTATCAAATTTAAAAAAATTTAACAAAATTAAAGGTAAGGATGTAATAAGATGTAAAATTATAATTTTTGGTTTTTTTTTTTTTAATAAGATTAAAAGTGGAATAAATGAAATAAGAAAAATTATCAAATATGATATCCTACTACCTATAAAACCTCTTTTGGGTAAAAAATTATAATAATTAAAAGATAAATTTATCACTGTGATAGAATTTTTTTTAAAATGATCTAGATATTGGTTCCATTCACCACAAGAATTTATAATACATGCTTCATATTTTTCACTATATTCATTAATTGCATTTGCTGAATTAATTGTAGAAACCATGGTGCCAACAGGATTTAAACATGGAGACCAATAATATATTTTATCTTTCATTAATATTGTTATTTATTATAAATGAAATAATTTACAAACAAATGTGTCTATCTAATGAACCTAAAAAAATTAAACAAGATATTTTTCATTCAAATTAGAAATATAACAAATATTCATTGGTTTCATCGAGAGTCTAATAAATATTTTTCAAAAACTTCTTGATCAAATTTTTTTTTAGTAGATGTTAATAATGCCATTCTACCTACTAATTCAATATTAAAATACTCATAAAGTATTTTGTAATGATTTCTATTTTTAAAATCATCAATTAAGATAATCATATCAAATTGATCTTTATCTAAAAATCTAAGTAAATTTAAACAGCAAGCTACCCTAAATCTACCATCTACTAATATAAAATCAGGATAATCAATATTTTTAAAAAAAAACTCTATTGAATTTACATAATTAAATATTTTTTTCTTATCTTTAAATAATGGATAAGAAAACTCTCCAACTGGCCCAATAGGAATATACTGAACATTCTTCTTAATTAATTTTTTTTGAATTAGATTAAAAAAGGACTTATCTAATTCTAATGATAAAAATCTGATATTTAAATGATCTGCTCTAAGAGTTGAAGATCCTGAACCAAATTCGTAATAAAATTTCGATTTATTAAGATTTTTTTCAAAAAAATCATTAGCCTCTTTACTGCCAAAATTAATTTCATCTGTAAGATCAAATTTAATTTTATTAAAAATCTTTTTTTTAAATCTATAAAAATTCTCAAAAAAAAACATTATTTATATTTTTTATAGCTGTTCCACTCACCGCAAACGTTAATAACGTTTATATTACAATTTTTATTGAATTTCGAAAGTGCAATAGCCAAATTTATAGTTGATTTTATAGTTCCAACTCGGTTTGGACTAAGTGACCAATAATATATATTTTTTTTCATAATAGTCTTTACAAGCGGTAATTTAATTAATATGTAAATTTAATCAAATGATATTAACATAGAATGTTTTATCTAAAAAAATACTTAACATTTAAAATTTTTTAATGAATAAGTTAATAATGTTTCTTCCTTCAGTAAATAATGGTGGGAATGAAAAAAACTTTTTTTCCACAGCAAATAATCTTCATAAAAATAATGTAAAAATATCAGTAATTTCTTGTTCAAAAAAAAAAGTGAAAAGTAAAATTATTTTTAAAAATGATTTTAATTTATTTGATTTAGATTTTTTAAATTTAAAACTAAAATATATAATATGTTTTTTTGTTTTATTATTTAAAAATAAGAAAAAAAACCCAATTTTATCTTTTCAGGGAAATATAATATCAATCATTGCAGCTAAAATAATTGGATGTGAAGTTTTTATAAGATTTAATTCATATCCGGACAATTTTATTAAAAATTCTTTTAAAAAAGAATTTTTAAGTTTTTTTTATAAAAAAGCTGATGGAATCATCGTCAATTCTAATGAGATAAAAAATATATTAAAAAAAAAATTTAATTTGGAGTCAATTTTGATTAGAAATGAAATTGATATAAAAAAAATAAAAAAGCTCTCTAAAGAAAAAGTGAAATTCGATTTCTTTAAGAATAAAAAAAATAAAACTTTTATTATACTTGGTAGACTTGATAAAAATAAGAATCATCAATTTATAATTAAGGCCCTCAATAAAATTAAGGGAAAATATAAATTTAATTTACTAATAATAGGAAGTGGTTATATGAAAACGTTTTTGATTAATTTAATAAATAAATATAATTTGAATGAAATTATAAAGATTATTGATTTTAGAAAAAATCCTTACCCTTACATTTTAAGAGCTGATGGTTTAATCTTAAGCTCTTTTTACGAAGGTTATCCAAATGTCTTGCTTGAAGCAGGTGTTTTAAATAAAATAATAATAAGCTCTAATTGTAAAAGTGGACCAAAAGAAATAATAGGTAAAAGCATAAATGGGTATTTATTTAAAAGTAATAATTTTGAAAGTTTTAAAAAATCTCTAATTAAAAATAAAAATAATCAAAGTAATTTGAGTAAAGTTAAAAGCTTTAAAAAATTTATAAAAAAGTTTCACGGAAACGACCACTCTGGAAAATATAAAAAATTAATTTTTAAAAATAGTTAAAATTTTTTTAGCTCTAATTGAAGTTGTAAATTTTTTTGAGTTTTTAAATGCATTAGAAGTTACTATATAATTTTTAATTGTATTTGATAAAACTTGATGAAATTTAGAAGACCAAGCATAATTGTTAAGATAATTTTTTACAAAAAAACAATTATATTTATCTTTTAATATCTCATTAAGAACTTTTATATCAGAGCTAATAATTATTTTTCCCACAGCTAAATAATCAAACATTTTAAGTGGTGATGTAAAATCGAACATATTTCCTACATCTCCTGCAACAGTAATTTTATCAGTATAAGGGAGTATCAAAATATCCATTTTTTTCATTTTATTCTCAATTTTAAATTGATCTATATAAGGATTGAAGAATAAATTTTTTTTTCTAAACTTTTGATTTAATATTTGGATATCACCTTTTTCTCCTCCATAAATAAAAAAATTTAAATCTTCAAATTTCCTAGCTAGAAATAATATTCTTTCTAAACCTCTAGATTTATTTAATGATCCAAAATATCCGACATTTTTTATTTTTTTTTGGTAAATTTTTTTTTTGTCTCTTTTAAAACCAGATCCATTTGGTAAAACAACAAATTTTTCATTTTTTATATTATATTTTAAGGAATAGTGATCTTTTAGAGTCTTCGTTGTTGTTATAATTTTTAAAATATAATTTGAATTAAACAAATTAAAATATTTAAATAAATTTCTCACTATTTTTCCCTCTAAATTCATATCGTTATGTATTTCCAAAACATGTTTTCTCCTGAAAAATATTAAAAAGGCTGATGCTATAAACATCCTTGTAATATAAAAATCTGGTTTTAATTTGAATGATTTAATCACTGAAATTAAAGAAAAAAGATAGTGATTTATTCCTACAGGGAATGATGTAAAATTTTTTAATCTGGTAATGTTTAAGTGATTTTTTAGATTATAAAACTTCTTTACAGATACATTCTTTGCACCTGTATTGGGTAAAAAAACAGTTAATTCACACAATTCGCTTAGTTCATCAGCCATTTTTGCAGTTTGCAAAGAACTGGCATTTTTGGATGGAAGAGCTGAAGGAAATATATAACAAACTTTCATAATTAAGTTAAATCATTAATGATTTGAGAACCTTTTAATAAATTTAATTAAACTTCTTAATAAAATTATTTTTTGCATATTTTTTGAATATTTTTACATCTTTTTGATTATCAAATTCAAACCATAAATCTCTATTATTGGTATATTCTAAATTAAAACCTTTTTTAATTAATAACATTAATAAATTAGTCATATCCAATTTAAAATATTTAATTCTATTTTTCATTTTTATTTTTTTAGAATAATAATTCAAAAAAAAATTCAAAACTTTTTTGTCAAACTTTGTTGCACCAATAAATCTTGCATCTATGTTTTTATAATAATGAGTTTTTTTTCCTAGATTAATAATTCTATTATTTTTAATCTTCAAAGTTTCTAGATCTTCTTTTAGATCATTTTTCAATTGCCACATTTTTTTCCAGTTTTTATCAACTGCAGTCACTAATTTTCCTTTAGAGTTTATAATTTTTTTTATTATTTCGTTAGAATAAAATATATCTCCATATAATATTATTGTACTTTTGTTATCATTTTTTTTTAAACATTTGAAAAAAGAGTATACCATGTTTGTTTGTTTAAATTTTTTGTTGGTAAAATAATTGAATTTTTTTTTTGTATATTTCAAAATTAAATGACTTTTAAAACCTAACGCAAGGGTTATATCTTTTTTTTTTATTTTATTTTTTTTTAAAATAGATAAAGTTCTATCTAGAAGAGTTTTACCATTAATTCTTAATAGACATTTTGGCTTATCAAGACCAATTCTTCTACCAAATCCTGCACATAGAATTATTACTTTCATTCAATTTTATTGATAATTTTCTTTAATTGTAAATAATTTTTATATCTTTCTGGATGCCACATTATTCCATAAATTCGATGTTTTTTATGTTTAAAAAATTCTACTGTTTGATCGTCGCATTCTCCAATAATCTCCAAATTTTTACCAATATCTTTTTTTTCAATGCAATAATCATGAAAACTATTTACTAAAAATTTTTTTTTCTTAAAAATTTTATCATTTCTAATGCTGACAAAATGATTAGTTCCCATGTGATTTTTCTTTATCTTATTTTTTCCTCCAAAAAAAATATTTATTAGTTGCATACCTCTACAAACACCTAATAAAGGAATTCTATTTTTTATAGAAAATTTGATAATAGATTTTTCTACTTTATTTCTATTTCTAATAACCTTATTCATTTCATTAATATTGTTGCCTCCAGGAAGAATTATCAAATTAATTTTCTTTAAATTATTTTTTAAAATATAATTAGTTGATAATGTGGAATTTGGTAAAACTATAAATTTAATTTTTAATTTTGTGAAATAATCTAACCAGTAGTAATCTAAAAAATCACAATAATTTTTATAATGTTTTTTTATATTTGATGAGATAGCTATAACCATTTAATTCAATATATTTATTTTACTATTCCCACAATCTAACAAAATTTTATTACTTTTTGAGATTAAATCATAGTTATTTTCACCTGCTCCTATGACTGCTGGAATATTTAACTCTTGGCATCTGATTGCCATGTGAGAATTAACTCCACCATGTTTTGTTATTAAGCCTTTGATTTTGTGCCCAAATATCCAGTCATATCCCGGATCTGCATTTTCTATTAATATTATTTTATTTTTTAAATTTGCTCTCATATTTTTTTTATCCAGTAGTAAAATTTCAGAAGTTACAATTTTATTTGATATAAAATTTGGCTTAACGTGTCTAATAGAACAAACAAATATATCATCAGGACTTGAAATTATAAATGGTAGTTGAACTAATTTGTCCATCTTTATTTTTGATGATAATTTTTTTTTTTTCTTATTTTTATAGTGACTACTTAATTTTAGAATTTCATCAATTTTTAATTGAGATAATTGATTTTTATCTAAATTATATTTTTTTCCATAAATAATAATTATTTCAATTAAATCACTTAGTGTTCTAGTAAATAAAAATTTAGAATTTTCCCTTAGTTTTATTGATATTAATGCATATTTTATAAAATCTAATCCATCGACATAAAACTTATGTTTGACAAAAAACTTGTTTATCTTTTGAATTTTCTCGTGTCCTAAAATTTTAATTACATTTTCATCGAAATTTAAAATCATATCAATATTATGTAATTTATTTTTTTTAAGTGCAGTAAAAAGTCTTTTGGTTTCTATATCGTAAGATCCTGCTCTTAAATGGAAAAACATTTTTTCAAATTTTTTTTTAGAAACTTTATTTTTTTTTGCATCTTTTAAAAGTTTTGGATATATTGATGTAATAGTTGACAGTGATTTTAGTAAATTGTCATAATCATTTGTTGAAATTAATTTTAATTTAAGAATATTGTTAAGAATTTTTTTTCCTATAAAAGCATGCCTTGCAAATTTTGAAAATGGAATAATTCCATTCATTTTTAAATATGATATTGTGGTAGAGATATTTTTTTTAAAATCAAATTTGTTATAAGAGTTTTTTTTTTCAATTAAGTTTATTCTGTAATCTTCAAGTTTTTTTAACCTAAAAAAATATTTTTTAAAATCTATTTTATAATTATTAATAATACTTGTTGTATGTTTTTTTAAACAATCTAAATAATATTTTTTTTCGCGCTTTTTTAAAAATTTATATTGATCTTTGATTTTTTTTTCTAAAGAAAAATCATAGCAGCTATCTACAACTTCAAATTCGACTTTATCATGAAGGAATGGATTTAATTTAAGATAATCTACCCAAAAATTTACTAATTTTATTGTTAAAGATCTTTTTAACTTTTTTGGCAGCAAAGAATAAAAGCTCAATCTAGCATCAATGTATGGTCTTCCCGAAAAAGAATACATCAGTTTTGTATTAACAAATTTGTAATTCATCTCTTTTCTTGCAATTGCCCAACTATTGTCTGTAATTAATTTGCTATATAATGAGAAAGATAAAGGACTAGGAAAATTTCCAATCATTTCAACTGGATTCCAATCAGGCATTAAGCCAAAAATAGATCTATTCCCATATTTTTTATTTTTGTATTGATTTATCAAAAAATTTTTTTTTTGTTTATCCAGTTCTTTTTTAAAAAACTTTGGATTAATTCTTTTCCATCTTTTTTGTGTTGAAAGTGGTCTTATTTGGAAGATGTGTACCTCATAATTTTTATCTACTGCAAATTCAATATCTACAGGTAAAAAATTAATTTTTTTTTCAATCTCTTTTATCGCTTCAACAATTGGTCTAAATCTTTTTGATTTAACCTTAGAAATTTCTTTTTTAAAGATAAATAAAACTCTATGTCCAGATTTACCACCTGATGTAACTGTATTAGTTAATGATGACTCATCATCATAATTTATTACATAATATGGTGAACCATCATGAATATTAAAATTTGTTACTACTCCACTTAAAATTGGTTTACTTATAAAGTTTTGAACAAAAATATTGCTATTATAAATATTTTTTGAATCATATTTTTGATATTGTAAAATTATTTTGTTTATAAATTTCTTAAGATTTTTTGTATTATTCTCAATATCTAGGTAGCTATCAAACTTACCTGCTAAAGATTGTTTTTGCTTGTCTTCAAGGGCATATGCAGACCTAATACAAATTTTTTTATCTAATTTTGACTTAATTTCATCGACGATTTTTTCTTTGCTCAATTTAAACCATGATTTCACCTTAAAATCCAAAAATGATGGTATTCTTGATTTTTTTAAATTAAAACCCTGTAGTAATTTTAAGTTATCTGACTTGTTTTTAAACATTGAAAAAAGAGTTAAGGCCTGAGGTATATATAAAGATGTATAAGATTTAAAGAATTAATGACAAAAAAAATTATAATTATTGGTTCTGGAAATAGTGGATCCGGTGCAATTTTTGATTATTTAGCAGGTAAAGCTAAAAACTTGTCATTGCTTAATGGAAAAGAATTTAGAATAACACACGACACTGATGGACTAAATGATTTGTTTATTAATAATTATAATAATTTTACAATTAACAATTCAGCAAGTTCCTTTGAAAGATTTGAGAAATATTTTACTAACTCATTTAAAAATAACAAAAATAAAAATAATCTACATAGGGAATTAAAAACATTTTTGAATCAAATAATATATTTAAAATATTATGGTTTACCATCATTTGTTAGAAATAAGTTTTCTTTGAACAAAAAGATAAAATTTTACTTTGATAGGCTAGTTTTAAAAAAAAATATTAATAATATTAAACTTTTTAGGATGACATTGCCTGTAAACAAAAAATTATTCTTAAATTTATCTTCTAAATTTATTAATAATATCATTAAAATTTTACATCCAAAATCAGAAAAATTTGATAATATTATAATCAATCAAGGTGGTAGTTTTTGGTGTCCCAATGAAAGCGCAAAATTTTATGATAATAAAAAAATAATAGTAGTAAGTAGAGATCCAAGAAGTATTTTTTGGAGTATGAAAAGAACTCAGGCATTTGCATATCCATCACAAAATGTAGACACTTTTATTCTTTGGTATAAAAAAATACAAGAGTTATCAACCAATAGATTAGAGGGGGGGGGAAATTTGTTAAATATTAATTATGAAAATTTTTTAGAAAATTTTTATGTTGAAAAAAAGATAATTAATAAATTTATTGGTCAAAATAATTCCCTGATAAGTAATTTTGATTTAGAACATTCAAAAAAAAATCTTTATAAAGCAAAATATAAGCTCCAAAAATATGAGTTAAAAAAAATTGAGTCTAAACTTAAGAAGTATTTAACTTGGTAATGAATGAGATAGATTATATTGCAGATTTTTCAGTACCAAACAAATCAGCATATGCTGTTCATGTTTTTAAAATTTGTGATAGTTTCGTTAAACAAAAATATAAATTAAATTTATATTTGTATTCTAATGAAAACACTATTTCATTTAGAAAAATCAAAAAAGATTACAAGCTTAAAAATAACTACAAAGTTCATTACTGTTTTAAAAAAAAAAGAAACAGAAATATATTTAATAATTTATTATTTGCATTTTGGTTAAAAAAAAAGATAAATATTAAATCATTTGTTTTATCTAGATCTATAATTCCAGCTCTACTACTTAAATTATTTGGTTTTAAAATCATCTTAGAAGTACATCATGAAATGAGTGGTTTAACCAAAAATATTTTCAATCTCTTATCTAAGTTTAACCCAATTAATAATCTAGATTATATTTTTATTCATAAAAATTTAAAAAAAAAAATTTAATAAAAAAAATAATAAATGTATTATTTTAGATGATGGTGTCGAATTAAATGATTTTAAACTTTCAGTAAGAACAAAAAAAAACTGTGTATATACCGGTAGTTTTGCACCTGGAAAAGGCTTAGAATTTTTCGCTGAATTAGCAAAAAATAATCCAAAAACTAAATTTTATGCTTATGGTAATGCCTCTAATTATAACTACAAAATATTCTATAAAAATATTAAAAATTTAAAATTTATGAATTATGTTTTTTATAACAAGATTCCCAGAGTTTTAAAAAGTAACTTAATACTTTTGATGCCATACAGAAGGCAAATTGGTATATTGGCAAAAAATATTTCAGTTGAAAATTATATATCACCACTAAAATTATTTGAATATTTGGCATCTTCCAACTTAATCATCGCCTCTAAACTGTCTGTATATGCCCATATTCTTAAACATAGATATAATTGTTTTTTATGTAATCCGGAGAATATTAAAGAATGGAATCATTATATTAATAAAATACTTGAAACTCCCAATAAATTTTCATCAATTAAGAAAAATGCTTTCAATACAGCAAAAAAATTTACATGGGACAATAGGGCAAAAAATATATCAAAATTTTTTATAAAAAGATTTCAAAAATAATTACTAATTTATCTTGTAATAACTCTTATACCATTCAATAAAATTTTTTATTCCTAATTCAGGTCTGATTTTTGGTTTATAACCAAATTTTTTAAGATTATTTATATCTGCTAATGTTTTTTTTATATCTCCTTTTTGTAAAGAAAAGTATTTTTTCTTAGAAGTAATTTTAAGTTCTTTTTCAATTATTTCTATATATCTTAAAAGAGTTGTAGAATTTCCACTTCCAATATTCAAAACTCTAAATTTACAATCACTAATATCAGGATCAAATATCTTTTTTTTAATCTTTTTATGATAAAAAATTTTTTTTGAATTTATTGTAAGTATAATGCCATTAACTATATCATCAATATAGGTAAAATCTCTTATATGATTACCATAATTATATACATCAATTGTTTTTTTTTTTATTATATTTTTAACAAATTTAAATAATGCCATATCAGGTCTTCCCCAAGGACCATAAACTGTAAAAAATCTTAATCCTATGGTTTCCATTCCATATAAAGAACTATATGCATGTGCTATTAACTCATTTGATCTTTTTGTGGCAGCATAAAATTGAATAGGATGATCTGCTGTGTGACTTTCTTTGAATGGAGTTTGAGTATTGTTTCCATAAACACTGCTTGTGCTGGCATAAACAAGTCTTTTAACTTTAAATTCCTTACAAAAATTTATAATATTAAAAAATCCTTCTATATTACTTTTTAAATATTCTTTTGGATTTTTTAAAGAATACCTAACTCCAGCTTGAGCAGCTAAATTAATAACAACATTAATTTTATATTTTCCAAAAATTTTTCTAATTTCTTTTTCCTTAGAAATATCCTTTTTATAAAACAAAAAATTTTGTTTAGAAAATTTTTTTAATATTCTAATTCTATCTTTTTTTAACTTTTGATCATAAAAATCATTTATATTATCTATACCAACAACTTTTTTATTTTGCTTAAGTAACCTTAAAGCAGTATGGAATCCAATAAAACCGCCAACACCTGTAATTAAAATTTTCATTAGTTCAACATTGTTAAATCTTTATTAATTAATTTCAAAAATTTGATCACACTTTTTAATCACATTTATATTATGTGAGCATATAATAATAGTCTTTTCATTTTTTAGATCACTTATAGAGTCCATTATTTCCTCCTCAGTTTTATAATCTAGTGCACTTGAAGGTTCATCGAAAAAAATTATTTGGGGATTTTTATAAAGCGCTCTTGCTATTGCTATTCTTTGTTTCTGTCCTCCAGAAAGATTTGTTCCAAATTCACCCACTTCAGAATTTTCCTTTTTTTCAAGAGAATTAATAAATTCCTCTAATTTCGACTTTTTAATTGAGTCCCAAAAAAGTTTTTCATCAAAATTTTTTTCCTCAGATAAAATAATATTATTTTTAATTGTGTCATCATTAACAACTATATCTTGTGGTACATATGAAATAATATTTCTATATTCTATTAACTTTTCTTGTAAATCTTGATTATCAATTAAAATTTTCCCTTTTTGGACTTTAATTAATGTCATCAATAAATGTATCAATGTTGTTTTTCCAGAACCACTTTTTCCTACTATGCATGTTGAAGAATTTCTTTTTATCTCAAGATTGAGATTTTCAAATATCTGCTTACTACCATAATTAAATGATAGGTTTTTAATTACTAAATTTTTATTAAATCTTAATTGATCATCTTTGTGAACGTCAGACTCAAGAAATTCCATTTTATTAATAACTGTTTCTTCATAAATATCCTCAAAAGATTTTTTATTAAATCTGAGATTATTAATTGATAAATAAATCGTATTTATTGATGGATACATTCTTACTAATGCAGCGACATAAATTGTTAAAATAGGAATAAATTTTGTCAAATCTTTACCTAAATTAAAATAAATAAAAAATAATATACTTAGAAATATCGTAGTCTCTATTATTAATTTAGGAAAAATTTTAACGATCTTATTTTTTAAAAGTACGTCTTGTAAATTATTATATGTTTTTATAAACTTTCCAGAAAAAAAATCTTTATTATTGTTAATTAAAATCTCCTTTATCATTGAAAAATATTGTCTCAATATTTTTAATGTTTTAATCTTAAGCTTAACTGATTTGTAGCCTAATTGAGTAATTAAATCTTTAAAGAAAAAATAAACAAAAGAAATAAGTAAAAAAATTAATAATATTGATCCTAAAAATATTTTTGGATTTAAATAAATTAATAAACAAAATATAAAAAGAAGCACAGTTGCCTCCACAAAAAGACTTAGAACAGCTGCCAATAGCTTTGAAAATTGATTTGTTTGATCTTGTACAATATTTATCAATTTAGAACTATTTATTTTTAAATAATATTCATAATCTTTATTTATATATTTTTTTAACAAATAACCGGCTAATCTTTTTTGAACATCAAAATTAAATTTCATTAATTTCCACCTTGCAAAAAGAATGTAAATATTTTTTAAAATGATGAATAAAATCATAAATAGTATAAATGATTTGAGTTCAAATGTTAGAGTTGCAAAAAAAGTATTGGGCAAATATTTTGAAAGAGACAAATTTATACTGTCTGAACTATTTACAATAAAATCCAGTAAAGGTAGTAGAATGGCAATTCCCAATGTTTCTAAAATTCCCAATGTCAAAATATAGAAAAAAAGGAGTATAAGAGTTAATTTTTCTTTAAAATTTAATATCTCTTTAATTCTAAGTAACATATTTTTTTTCATATCAAAAAAATCTATTTATTATTAATTTATAAAGAAAGAACACTTTTATCTTTCGATTTGAAAATTGATTTTACATCAAAAATAATTGATTTTTTTTTTGCTAACTTTTTAATCTTTTTCAATCCCATTTTCTTATAAATATGATGACCTACTGTTATCAAAACAATGTCAAACTTATTTTTATGCAAATCTTTAAAATTAATGAAATATTTATGTAAATTATTCTTAATTTTATTTTTTGAAAAATAAGGATCTGAAATAATAAAATTAATCTTTTTCTTAACCAACAGCTTCATTATATCAAAAGTTTTTGAATTTCTAAAATCAGGGCAATCTTCTTTAAAAGTTGATCCAAGAACTAATACTTTGCTTTTTCTTATATCAATTTTTCTTAAAGAGGCAGCCTTTAAAGTTTTTTCAACAATAAAATTTGGAATGAAGTCGTTAATTTTTCTTCCAGCCAATATCATTTTTGTATTAAATCCGATTTTTTTGGCCAAAAAAGAAAAATAGTAAGGATCAACACCTATACAATGACCACCAACTAGACCAGGATAAAAACTATTAAAATTCCACTTTGTTGCAGCAGCTTGAATAACTTCTGATGTATTGATATTTAATTTGTTAAAAACCATTGATAATTCATTTATAAGAGCAATATTCACATCTCTTTGAATATTTTCTATGATTTTCGCAGCCTCTGCTGTTTTCATATTTGGAGCAAGATAAGTCCCAGCCTTAATGATCTTTTTATAAAAATTATCAATTTTTCTTGCTGAGTAATTATTAGAGCCACTGGTTATTTTAATTATATCTGTAATCTTTTTATTTGTTTTTCCAGGATTAATTCTTTCAGGGCTATACCCAAGAAAAAAATCTTTGTTATATTTAAGTTTTGATTTTCTCTCTAAAATTTTTCTACAAAATGTTTGGGTACAACCTGGATAAACTGTTGACTCAAAGACAACTATAGTTCCCTTGCTAATTATCTTTGAGATATCTTCACATGCAGATCTTAAATTCCTTAGATCTGGTTTTTTATTTCTGTAAATTGGAGTAGGGACACAAACAATAATAAATTTACAATTTTTTAATTCAGTTAAAATATTGGTAAATTTTATTTTTCTATTAATCTTTGAAACCTCATCAGTATTATCATAACTATTATTTAACTCATCTATTCTTTTTTTATTTTTGTCAAAACCAATTGTTTGAAATTTTTTTGATATTTCGTTTATTAATGGCAATCCAACATATCCTAATCCAACTATACCAATTAAATTTTTCATTAACTAAATTCTTTCTTTATATTTTATTGTAAATAAACCTGGTAAAGACTCTACAATATCAAAGTTTTTTTGATCTAAATTATCAGCTTTTGTTATGCTGTCTATCCAATATTGTATATCCTCTAAACCTAATCCAGAAAATTTACTATCTGCTAAATGCAATTGTCCAGTATCGTATATTGTATTAAATATTTTTCTAATCAAGATTTTTAATTTATGGGAGAATTTTATTAAGAATTTATTAGGTTGGATAATATTCTTTTTGATAAAAAGATTAGATAATTTTTCCAAGGTTAAGTCTACAGATGAAACGGTACCAATATTCTCTATATAATAACTAAGTATCTTTTGAATTTCATTTATTTCTGTTTCAGAAACTTGGTCTTTTGAGGAAAATTTTTTCAAAAAATTTATCAAATTTTCGTTATTAGAGAAATTTTTAGATATCTTTTTTGGTATCATGTACTCAACCAAGTCATCTTGAAATATATTCAATTGTAAAGATCTCTTGTTTAATAAAAATGCTTCCAAAGATGTTGTACAATTATTTTGTATTACTAAATCTGAGGATAATATCCAGCTGTTTGATGAATAATCTCCCTCTGCAATGAAAACATTTTTTAAGTTACTTAATTTTTGCTTATAAATATTTTTATCTTCCCCAGGATGAACCAAAATAACAATTTTTTTTTCTGGAATTTGTTTTGAAAATTTTTCTAAAAAAATAAATAAATTTTGAAAATTCATTTTTTCATGATTTATAGATCTCTTACATATTTCTTTTAACTCACTAGTGGGTAATATTCCTTTTGAAATTTGGTTAGTATAATAGTCAACTATATTTTTTCTCTTAATATAATTAATCTTTGCAAATTTAGTTGTAACTAAAAAGAAATTATCATATTTCTTTTTAATCTCATAAACTTCATTACGATAATAATCTTTGGCATTTCCTTTAAGAATATCAATTCTAGCATTTCCAGTTATCATAAATTTTGTTTTCAATTTTGGGAATATCTCCATCATTTCTTGTAAATGATTTTTACCCCAAGTAAAAACTCCATCGATAAGTTCTATTCCTTCTAAACTCACCATTCTGTGAGTAAAGTCCTTGTTAAATGACATCAATCCTTCTTCATTTAAATAAAATACTTTATGACCAAGTTTTTTCATCTTTTTTAAATGTTCTATTGATCCAGCGCCAAGACTTTTCGATATATAATTTCCAGGTTCTAAAAATTGACAATAGTCATGAAATTTAGTTTTTCGACCGATTGTAACTTTATGTCCTTTCAAGGAAGCATAAATAGCAAAATAAATTCTTGAATAAAGTTCTCTTCTTTTAATTTCAATCGGTAAGTAAATATTAGTAGCCATCATTCATAATTTAGTAAAAAAATTTTCTTGCCGATTTGATTAATACTAATTTTTTTTTTTAATTTTTCGATTAACAAAATTTTCTTAACTTTGTTATTTACTAATTTCATATCAACTGTGCCTATTTTATGTAATGAGTAATTTTCAAAGGCATTTATACCACCAAAAAAAGTTTGTCTTAAATTAACCAACATGTCCCTTACTGAGTATTTAAGGTTAATATTTTTTGTTCTAAGTTTCGAATATTTGTCTATTTCTTTTGAAATAATTTTTACAGAATTCAAAAAACCATAATTGTGTATGTAATGTTTAATATATTTATTATTCTTTTTAAAATTCTCTTTTTTTTCTATTTCATATTTGGTGAACTGACTTAATTTTGTAAAAACTTTACCGATAGAAAAATACAATTTCTTCATAAAATATTTTTTATAAATTGGATCGAATGAGATACATTTTTTTCCAATTAAAAAAGCTTCAATTCCTGTTGAACATCGATTTTGTACAACAAATTCTGATGCTATGATCCAAGGAAAAACAGATCCATAATACTCTGTATAACAATTCTTTTTATCCTTAAGAGTTTTTTTCCAAAAATTTTTATTTTCACTTGGATGAGGTCTTAAAACAATATTTGTATTAGGATAGGCATATGATAATTTTTCTGGTATCTTTTCAAAATCCTTAAAAAGGATTTTTGAGTCTTTCATATAATCTTTATAAACTAATCGGGAAAGATTTATTTTTTTTTTTTCGATTAAAATTTATATTACCAAATCTAGATGTGACTAGAATGAATTTTCCATATTTTCTTTTAATTTTTTTTACCTCATCTAAATATAATTTTTGGAATTTTTTTTTAATCAATTCATATTTTACTATTCCGCAAATAATTATTTGATTTTTACTGAATCTTTTAGACAGAGTTTTATAGTGTCTTTGACCTGAGGCAAAAACTTTATCAATATAGTTTTCTATGCCTTTATCACAATTAGAACTATAGTATTGATCATCATTATAATAAGTTAAAGATTCCTCATCAAAACAAAAAATTTTGTGTCCTTGGGCTTTCCAGCTCTTAAATCTATTCAAAGATCCTTTTCTTAATCCTTTTTCTATTATTAAGCCTGGTGGTAATTTATTCAATTTGATTCGAAATTCATTTTTTTCACCAATAATTACATTGTTATTTTTTAATAAGTTGGTGGCTAATAAAAGTTTGTAATCTAACTCTCTATTCGCATTTTCAAAAATGATATATATGTTCATTTATTAAATTATTGATTTGGCGATTTTTAAATCCTCTGGGTAATCAATATTAATACTTCTCAATTGTGGCATTTCATAGAAAGCAGTTTTTGGTGGTATAAATGTTTTATATTTAATAAGAGTACTGCCTTTGATTAAGTAAAAAGCACCATTAGAGGCATATACATCTCTAAGTTTTTGTCTTGGAAAATTTGTTTCTCTCCCAAAAAAAGGTTTTAAATATTTATTTTTTAATTTTAGAGTTTTGTAAGGATGTATAAAATTATTTTTAATAATGCTTACGATTGCTTTGTCTTTCTTTGATTTAAATTTTTTTAACAAATTTTTAAAGTCTTTTTTATTTCTAAATGGAGTTGTTGGTTGAAGTAATAATATGTAATCATTTTCAAAATGATTTTCTTTTATAATCTTTATAATTACATCAGATGTGAGTGAATACTTTCTTGATAATTTTTTATCTCTTAGTTTTTTTTCATTAAATTTATATTTTTTTGCAACTTTATAAATTTTTTTACAATCTGTAGAAACTATTACCTTATCTACTTCATTCAAAGACTTTGCATAAAGGATTGCTTTTTCAACTAAAGAATATTTCCCAAGTTTTTGTAAATTTTTTTTTTTTAATCTAGAAGAATTTTTTTTTGCTGGAATAACTGCTATTAACTTTGATTTTCCAATCATTTTTTTGCACTTAATATGGATTTTATTCTTTTATAAATTTTTAAGCCTGCATTACCAAAACCATATAAATTATCTTTTTTATATTTTTTACCAATTTGAAACTTTATTTTTTTTAGAATTTTTTTCTGATCATAATTTACACTAATCACATTTTTTCCTCTTTCTCTGTTTTTTTGTCTTGATCCTATATTCACTGATGGAGTTCCTAAAAAGGAACTTTCCCTTATCCCGGCACTAGAATTTCCAATAATACATCGTGAATATTTCAATAATAACAAAAAATGTTGAGGATTAATATTCTTAACGAATAATATTTTATCTTTAAAATTCATTTCTCGAAATGTTCTTAAATACTTTGAAATATCAGCGTTACCTGAGTCTGGGTTGGGCCAAAACCAAATGGTTTGTAAATTAAGTTTTAAAATTGAGTTCATAGTTTTTAAAACTTGATTTTTTCCTTGACCATATTCATTTGTAACTGGATGTTGTAAGACAATTACGTAATCCTTTTTCAAATTAACTTTGTGACCAACACCTATTAAATAATTTGATAACTTTAAAAATTCTTTGTAACTTTTTTTATTAGTTTCTTTACACAAATCAGTTGATGGACATCCAGTCAAATAAATATTTTTTTTTGAGTTTAATATTCTTACTAAATTTTGATTTGCTTTTTTTGTAGATGGAAAATGATAATCAGATAATTGAGATACAGCATATCTCACCTTTTGGTCAATATTTCCTGAAACTTCACCCCCTTGAATATGTGCAATTCTTATATTTTGATATGATGCAGCTATTGCAGCAGATAAAATTTCAAATCTATCTGCCATCAAAACTAACAGATCTGGTTTTAATCTATCAAAGCAAGATGAAAATTCTGATATTCCAATTCCTGTAGATTTGGCATTTGATAATAAAGTTTGTGACTCTAAAAGCATGTGAATTTTTTCGCTAATTTTGAAACCATCTTTTTTAATTTCTTTATCTAATCTTCCGTATTTTTCTAAAAAAGCACCTGCAGCGACTACTAATTGAAGATTAATTTTTTTATCTTTTTTCAGGTGAATTAATAAAGATTTAAACTTTGCGTAACTTGCTCTATTTGTGATGACGCAGCAAACTTTTTTCACTAAAATTTTTACCAATTAAAAATTGTTTTAGTCATAGATATCTATAATATAGATTTATAGTCTTTTTGTTTAAACAATATATTTAAAAAAACAATATAAAATTAAAATAATGTGTGGTTTCATTGGAATTCTTAAAAATAAAAATAATTTTACATATAAAAAAATTATAAATAATTCACTGAAATATTTGTATCATAGAGGACCTGACAGCAAAGGTGCATATGAAGATAATAATATAGCTCTTGGTTTTCAAAGATTATCAATTCAGGACATTTCCAAAAAGGGTGATCAACCAATGATAAGCCAAAATCAAAATTATGTTATAGTTTATAATGGAGAAATTTATAATTTTTTAGAATTGAAAAAAAAACTAATAGCAAAAAATTATTTATTCAAATCTAACACAGACACTGAAGTTCTATTAAACTTATATATTGAATATGGTCCTAAATGTTTAAATTTTTTAGAAGGAATGTTTGCTTTTTGTATTTATAATAAAAAACAAAAATCTATATTTTTAGCAAGAGATCAATTTGGGACTAAACCACTTTATTACACGCGCACTAAGTCTAATAATTTAATTTTTGGATCTGAATTTAAAGCGTTTATTCCTTTTATCAAAACTGAAAATTTGTCATGGTCATTAAATGAAAAAAAATTAAATGAGCAAATTTCTTTTAGATTTTTAGCTGGTAAAGAGACATTAATAAAGAATATCTTTAAATTGATGCCAGGTGAATTTATTTTCGCTCAAAAATCAAAGTTTTATAAAAAAAAATATTTTTCTATATCTTCTTTTGAGAAAACCCAAAACTTAAAATTTTTAACAAAAATAGATGTTATCGACCAAACAGAGAGATATTTATACAAAACGATTCAAAAAAACTTAATAAGTGATGTTCCAACCGGTATTGCTTTAAGTGGCGGGTTAGACTCATCATTAATCACTGCATTTTCAAGTAAGTTTATTCAAAAAATAAATACCTTTTCAATTAATTTTGATCAAAAAAAAAATAAGAACTCAATAATCGATGAAAATTATTATATAAAATATATTAAATCAAAATATGATACTTTTCACCATTCAGCTGTTTTAACTGAAAAATTTTATAAAAATAATTTCTTCAAGTGTGTATGGCATAATGATGAGCCAATAAATTTTCCCCATTCTCCAGGAATTTTTCTACTTTCAAAACTTGCAAAAGAAAATAACATCAAAGTTTTGTTAGGTGGTGAGGGTGCTGATGAAATTTTTGGGGGTTATGATGATTTTATTTCAAATAAATTAAACTTATATTTTTATCGAATTTCAAACTTTAACAAAAAGAACAGGCTATTTAATATTTATGATTACGATTTAAAAGAAAGATCAAATTATATTATTAATTCATATGGTAATATGAATATCAAAAAAATTAAATATAGTTTGAATACTTATCTACAATCTATCCAAAATAGATTGGATAAAATGTCAATGGCAAATGGAGTAGAATTCAGGGTGCCTTTCATAGATAAAAATTTATTAAAATTATCAATTTCTAACCAAAAATATGGAATTGTTCAAAATAATAAAATATCAAAGTATCTTCTAAAGTTAATTGGTGAAAAGTATTTTAAAAAAAAACACATATATCGTCAAAAAGTAGGTTTTTCTACGCCTATAAATTTTTGGATGAGAAATAAAAAAGGGTTTGGGGAAATTTTAGATATTTTAATAGACTCTAAAACAACTAATCGAGAAATATATAATCAAAAAAATTTAAAGAAATTAATTATAGATTTTTATAAATACCCCAATGAGAGCTATAAAAATTCTAACGCTGGTAAAATCTGGAATATACTAAATCTTGAGCTATGGATAAGAAGTTTTATTGAAAGTAAGTCTGAACTTAAATAAAAGATTATTTGTTTAAAATTAAATTTTTATTATGAAAATTACAAGTAAATCACAGTTGAAAAAAAGGGAAAAATTTAATCTATCAAAGTTCAAAACTCCGTTTTGTTATAAAGAAAGTAAAAAATATAGAATTTATGAAATGCCTAAATTCTCAAGTAAATTTTTCAAAAATGAAAAGATAAAAGACTTAAGAGAAAACTGTCTTTTTATATCGGGTCCAGCTAGAAGTGGAAACCATTTGGTTCTATCAATGCTTGATGGACACCCAGATTTAGATTTTGAAATTGGTGAGGACGATATGTTAAGAACTATTTTTTCTCATGCAAAAACTAATGAAAAAAAAACAATTAGAAATATTACAAATTTTAACTTCAATTATCTAACAAAACTGTCTGGCCAACCAAAATTTGGTAAAGGAATAGGTGTAAATAAATGGGGCAAACTTTATTATATGAATAAAAGAAGAATTATAAAAACTAAGGTTTGGTCTGGAAACCAAAGAGAGAGTGAAGCACATATAACTGATTTCCAAGATATAGTTCAAAAGATTGATTATCCAAATTTTATTAAAACATTGAAAGCAAATAAATCAAATATCAAAAATTGTAAAAATTTTTTAGAATTTTTTGAAATATACTTATCTTGTAAAAAAAAGTTTACCTCAAATAATCAGTCGAGTAAGTACAGATATAGGTGGTGTGGTTCAGGGCTGAGGAGAGAATTATTTTATTTATTAAAAAGAAGTAAAAAAATAATTTGTCTTACTCCGATAAGAAGATTCGAAAATTTCTACTACTCCTATTCTAAAACAAGACATAATACATCTAAGATAAATCAATCAGCTTTGAATGATTTATGGGAACATTGGAGACATAAAGTTATTGATTATCTTTTATTAAAAAAGAAGTATCCTACTAAAATTCATTTAATTAAATTTGAAGATTTAGTGAATAATCCTAAATCAATATCAAAAAAAATATGCAAGATTTTAAAAATAAAATATTCAAAAAAAATGCTTTCACCTACTGTATTAGGAAAAAAAAGTTTTGGAAATTCTTCATATAAAAAATCAAAAGATATAAAAGGTAAAATATATAAATCAACTATAAATAGAAATTTAAAAGATGTTATTCTTCCAAAAGAATACTTTTCAATTTTAAAACAAATAAATAAGATGGCGGTAAAAATTTAATGTGCGGTTTTCTTGGACAAATCAATCTATCCTATAACCAAAATAATAAATATGAATTTATTAAAAGTGCCAGATTAATTAGTCATCGAGGACCAGATGATAATTCTTATTATTTTGAAAAAAATTTATTTTTAAGTTTTTTCAGATTAAGTATCAGAGATCTCAGCTTAAATGGAAGACAACCAATGTTAAGCCGTAATAAAAGATACTTAATGTGTTTTAATGGAGAAATTTATAATTCTCCATATCTTACAAAAAAATACTTAAACAAAAATGATCTCAAAAGTAGTAGCGATACTGAGGTTCTTTTAGAATGCTTTAGTAAAAAAAACTGTGCGATTTTTAATGAGCTCGAGGGTATGTTTGCATTCTTTATCTATGATTTGAAAAATAAATATTTTTATTTATGTAGAGATAGATTTGGTATTAAACCTTTATATTATGCTGTAGATAAAGAAAAAATTATTTTTGGATCTGAAATAAAGCCGATCTTAAAATTACAAAAAAAGCCAAATTTTCAGATTGATGCCTTTTCTGATTTTTTTTTAAAAGGTTGTTTAGATCACAATAAGACTTTTTTTAAATCAGTAGAAACTTTGGAACCTGGCTCTTATTTAAAGATCAAAAGAGATCTTTCATTTTCTAAAAAAAAATACTGGAATTTAACTGATCATCTATGTACCGATGGTTTTTCAAATTCAAAAAATAAATTAAAAGATCTCTTTGAAAATTCAATAAAAAAACATTTAATCAGTGATAGAAAGATTGGAATTTTTTTAAGTGGAGGAACAGACAGCACACTCATCACCGAATGTGCAAAAAAATACTCTAGTAACAATTTTGATACTTTTACTTATGATTTTAAAGGTGACTCAAAATTTAGTGAAAAAAAAAATGCTTTAGAAGTTTCAAAAAAATTAAATCTAAAAAATTTTTTATCAACAGTATCTCCTGAATATGTAATTAAAAATTTTGACTATCTTATAGAGTCAATAGAGTCACCAATCACTTCATTAAGACTTTTTGGGGTTTTAAAAAATTATCAAAGTGCAAAAGAAAAAAATTATAAAGTTATTATCGAAGGTCACGGCGGTGATGAACAATTTGCTGGATATCAGTATAATTATATCTTTTATCAATTAGAAATGTACAAAAAGCATAAAAATAAAAATAAATTAATGGAACTATTATTTTTTAACAAAAATTACAAAAATTTAACTGAAAATGATATTTTAAATACAATTATAACAACTACATTCCAAAATGGATCCACAACGGATGGAACACCTTTTATCAACGTGAATTTATTAAATAAAGATTTTTTAAATCATGTAGTAAGTGAAAAATATTATTTTCAAAAAAAATTATCAAAAAATTTATTAAAAAACTCTCAATTGTTAGATATTAAAGATTTAAAATTACCTAGGGTACTTAAATATACTGACAGGTTATCAATGATAAATGGAATAGAAACTAGAGTTCCATTTTTAGATCACCGTTTATTTGAATATTCATTCAATTTACAAGAAAATTTAAAATTTAGAGATAATCAATCAAGATGGATTTTTAAAAAAATTTATCAAAAAACAAGATTACCTCTTAAAAATAAAAGGAGTATTGTTGATCCTCAAACAGATTGGTTTAAAAAAGAGTTAAAAGAATTATTTTGGTCAGAAATAAATTCAACAAATTTTAAAAATTCAGAATTTTTTGATCATAAATTTGTAAAAAAATATTATGAAAGTTTTTTAAAGAAAAAAAATGAAACTTCATTCAATCTAATACAAATTCTATCGACACAAATTTTTTTAAAAAAATTTAGTAATTTTTTTTAATCTTTTAAGTGATAAAGATCGAATAATTGGATGAGCAACATAATAGGGTAAATATTTTTTTTTATTCTTTTTCTTTTTTTTTATATTTAATTTTTTTTTTATTACTTTTGAAATAAACATAATTCTGTTTTTGTAATCTTTTCTATTCAAATCAAATAAAAAATTTTGACTCAGTTTTATTTTTTTTGAGTAATAAACATCACCATCATCCAACTTATTACTCAATCTAAAAACTGAATATGTCACTGCCCTTCTTAGCAAAATTGAATAAAAAATAGTTGTACTGCCCTTAAACTGAGGGAGATCACCTGGATGACAGTGAATAATTATTTTGTTTTTAAGAAGTTTATAATTTTTAATAATCTCTCCTGGATAACCCGAGTAAATAAAAATTTTCAATGAATCCTTGAATAAATATCTTTGTATCGTTTTATCATTTACTGTTCTTACTTTAATTATGTTGGTACTTAATTTATTTGAAAGATTAATAATTTTTAGAGATTTTTCTTTTCCATAAATATATATTTTTTTTGGGTAAATTTTATTATCAATTAGATATTTTAAATATATGTATGATTTCTCAGTATTAGATAATAACAACCCGAAAGTATTAACCATAAAATTTTTTGATTGTTTTAAATTCGTATTTCAAAGAATTAATTATTAAAAATTTTTCTTTGTAGGTAAAACTTTTTGGAAAATCAATATTTATGAGATCATTCAGTTTTAAATGAAAATTTAATTTTTGAATAGTGTTAAGTAACTTGATTTTTCTTATCAAATGTCCAAGAATAAAATAAGAAATATAATAAGTATTTGTATCTGTTTTTTTTTTAAAATTTATATATTTTTTTTTAAGAGTCAAATTTATTTCAAATTTTGAATACATTTTCATTACAAAATTTTTATCTTTAAAAGAAATATTTTTTTTATTGTATATTTCTCTTAATCTTAAGTAAGTTGGATCTTTAATTTCTTTATTTTCAAGTACTTTGCTGATTAACAGTTTTTTATATAATTTCTCTCTTAAATTTAAATGTTTCAAAATTAACTGAACACAATATTGACTGTTTTGATACTTGGTTTGAATATTTTTTTTTATAAGCAATTTATAATTCAAAATATCATCTTTTTAATTTTTTAACACTTTTTAACCCTTTTAAAATATCTTTAAGAATTCTAGTATGATTTTTATAATTGTTTTTTACTACCAAGTCATTCTTAAAAGGTTGAGGAAAAGTTATATCTTTTCCCACAACATTCTTTTTATATTTTTTCAATTTAAATTTTTTTTGATATATTTTTTCATTTTCAACTCGAAGATAAATTTGATAATAATTATTGAAAAATTTCCTATTTTTTTTTTGGTGATCTTTAAAAATGGATTGAATACAACAAATCACTAAATAATCATTTTTTTCTAAATATTTACAAAGTTTTTGAATTCTAAGTGAATTTTCTTTTCTATCTTTCAATGTATAGCCAAGATCATCATTTAAATATGTTCTTACATTATCTCCATCAACTAAAAAACATTTTCTTTTTTTTGATAAAATTTTAAATAATCTTTTACCTATAAAAGTTTTTCCTGATGAAGACCTGCCTATAATCCAAATAACCATAAAATCTAAATAAATAATTTTACTATATATCAAATAATGAGTATATAATTCTCTTTAAATGAAATTTTTAGGTAAAAAATTATATAAAAAACTAAGATTACTTTATCTCATACTTTTTAAAAAAGGCTTTATTTATCATTCTTTTCAAAAACATTTTACTAACCTTTCTTTAAGAGGGAACATGGCTAATATCGAAAAAAGTTTCAATAATTTTATAAGAAAAAAAGAGCATCAATATTATAAACAATATCAAAAAAGTGATAATAAAGATAAAGAGGATTTGATTAATTGTGGTGTATCAAGTCCCTTTCAAATTGAGGAATTTTTAAATAATAAAACTGATATTCTGAATTATTTTAAAAGTCATAAAGTTTTTTATGTAAAAAGAGGAAAAAAAACATATTTCGAGTACGATAATAATTTTGACTTTGAGTTAGGTTATTATGATGAAGGTATTACTCTTAGGTGTCCCTATATTGTTGATATTATAAGTAATAAAAAAATTTTGAATTGTCTTTCTAGTTATTTCTCCTCTCCATACAAATTAGATAGTGTATCTTGTTGGTGGTCATTTAAAAACTTAGAAAAAGTAGGTGTAGAAAATACAAGATTTTTCCATAGAGATATTGATAATTTCAATTTTATAAAAGTTTTTCTTTATTTAAATGATGTTGATGAAAACTCAGGTCCAAATCAATATCTCATGTATTCACATAAAAAAAAATATGAAAAAAAAATATCTCCAAGGATTATTAAAGATGAAAGAATTGAAAAAGAAAAAAATATCTTTACATTTACTGGAAAATCAGGGGATGCAATATTAGCGAATACATTTGGAATTCACAGGGGCTCTAACCCAGTATCAAAAAATAGACTTATGATGGTAATGTCTTTTTCATTATATAATAGTAGCTATTGTCCAAATAAGCCTTTTTTAAAAAAAAATGAGTTAAAAACAAATCTTAATTTTGATCATTTAAACGACTATATGCTTAGTAATTACATCCAAAATTAAAACACTTAATTCATTAAATGTCTTACTCTTTTTAAATCATGAATATCATCAATATTTACATGATTATGCTTTGTTATTGAGCCAAAACATTTTGGTAAATATATAGTTTTTCTATTCAAAAGTTTTTTAATTTTGAAAATATAAAAAATTCCATTTCTAATAAATGTTTTTCTAAGCTCTTGTCTAGACTTTATTTTAGAACCTTCTTTTAAGAACAAACTTAAAGAATTATTTTTAATCTTTAAAGATTTTAATGGATGAAATTTTAAATCAACATTAGATATTGACCATGCAGAATCATAATTCTTTTGTAACATTATTTTTAAAGCATCATCTATTTGTTTTTTAGATCTTATTGGAGAGGTTGGTTGAATATAAATTAAAATATCAAATATCTTTCCCATTCTTTTTAGACCTTTTAAAGCCTCTTCAATTACTTTAAAATCAGAAATAAAATCACCACTTGTTTTTTTTGATCTTCTTAAAATAGTAAATTTATTTTTTTTTCCCTCTTGAATAATATTTTTATGATCAGTAGATAATACTTTTTCGTCAACATAATTAAGTTTATCAATAAATTTTGAGGCTATTTCAATAAGAGTTTGATTATTAATTTTTTTAAGATTTTTTAATTTAATTCCCTTGCTACCCCCTCTGGCTGGTACTAGAGCGATTATTTTATAATTCTTGTACAATTTTATCTTTACCCAAAGAATACCAATTATTAATATAAGTTTTTCTTTTATCTCTTTTCATTTTCTTTATTTTCTTTCTATAATAAAAAGAGTCATCAGAAAGACTTGTTGATGAAATCTCTTCAAAAATACAGCCTTTGTTTCCTGCTGTAAACTTATGCCAAGAACTTTTTTTTAGATGAACAATATCACCTGGTTTGAGAGAGTATTTTATTTTATTATCAACCAATTTTAAAGCACCATGTAATATTATAAAACTTTCAGATTTTTTTTTATGAAAATGCAAAGGATGTTTTTGATTAGGTAGCATTACAATTAGTTTTTTTGCATATTCTTTGTTTACAATATTGAAAAGATAACAACCAACTTTCTCGAAATTTTTAATTCCACTATGGTGAGAAATTTCCATATCAAATATTTCACTCATACTTATTTTTGCATAATTTAATAAAGCTTTTGCTTTATGAACATACGAACCAATTTTATAATCATTAATTAGTTTTTTATCGAATATTACTTTATCGTTCTTTAATGGTTGGTCCTTTTTAATAGATATTTTTGAAACAATATTACCTTTTAATTGAGTTGATATGAGTTGACCTTTTTTAATTGGAAAAGCGAAATATACATTTTTATTCAAAATTAATTTTTCATTTCTTCTTAAATCTTTTTTTGCATAAATGCCCCTCTGCAAACTATTAATTGTTTCAATTTCTTTTTTTGTAATAATTTTATCATTACCATTACCTAATATTTTTTTATTTTCTAAAATGTTTAAGTACCATTCGCTAAATACTTTGGGGGTAATTGAATAATTATTAAGTTTAAATTTTTTTGAAGATATACCAATATGCTTTTCAAAAATTTTAGCACCTGATGCTAGTGCTAAAATTGATGGTCTAAAATCTTTTGGGTCTTCATGTGTTGACCACCCTATTGGCACATCTCTATATCTTTCATTCAAATCTTTTATTAAACTTAGTTGAAGTTTGTCATTCTCAGACGGATAAAGAGAAACACAATGCATAATTGCAAACTGCTGTTTCATCTTTTTATAAAAGCTAACTATTTTATCTACATCCTCAATTTTAATTCCTCCAGTAGATATAATTTTAGGTATTTTATTTTTAATAACTCTTTCATGTAAATTAAAGTCTAAAGCTGAAACACTAGCAATCTTAATGATATCAAACTTTAATTTTTCAATTTTATCAACTGATTGTTCGTCAAAAGGTGTACAAGACGTAAGAATGTTTTTTTTTTTTATTTTTTTTACCAATATTTCAAAATTTTTATCAGACAATTTGGTATCTAAAAATCTTCTCACATATTTCTCTTCACTGTTAATAAAATCTTTATGTACAAAAGTTTCTAAATTTCTAAACTGAAATTTAAAAACAGCTTTAATCTTTAATTTTTTTACGATTTTTCCATACTGATCAATTATTTTTTTGGCATGTGAAAGACTACCAAAATGATTATTTGCAATATCAAGTACAAACAAATTTTCAAATATATCGTTATTTTTCATTTTCTAATAAGGATTTAATACATTTCATTGTTGCAATTGAATACTTCATATCTAAATTTGATAAGCCATTATATTTTTTATTTGCCGATAGTATATGCCTAATTTCATTCTCAAACTCACTTGATCTAGTTTTTTTAAATACTTTATCATTTACTTTTTGATTACTAATTACTCTAACCAAATCTATTCCTTTTTTAAAATTACATTTCCAAATAATACTTTTATCATGATAATTTACTCTAATTTCTTTTTTTGATGGAAAGGTTATTAAATCAGTTTCATATTTTATAATTTTACCTTTGTAACTTGCGACAAATGCTCCAAAATAATCATATTTCTTAGTTTTCTGATTCTTAAAAAAAATATTTCTTTTAAAATTTAAGCTGTTTAAACTAATTTTCATTTGCTTTAAAAGAATAATCAATAAGTGTAACCCGTGGGAATGTTCATGAAGTGCACCACCACCTTCTCTGACATTTCCAAGATAACTATCAAATTCATTATTCATCCAAAAATGTGCATTTAAAATTCCATACCATCCCTCTTTCCAGTTTGCTTCTAGGCTTACCATTTTGTTAAAATTAGCTATTTTGAGTTTTCCTAGAAAATACAAAAACGATTGGCTTATGGAGTGATTGTAACCACTAAATATTTTTTTATCTTTTAAATCTTTTCTTTTAAAGTTTTGATAATAAACACAAAGTGGTTTTTCAATTAAAATTTTCTTAAAAAAAATATTTTTTTTACAAAAATCTAAAATCTCTAAGTGAAATTTAGGAGGTATTCCAACAATTATTAAATCAAATTTTTCTTTTAAATTTCTCAGGTCATCAAAATTTATTTGAATTATTTTTTTATCCCATCTTCCATATCTTTTTGGATAAATTGTGTTTTTCATTCTTTTCAAGGCAAATGGGTCTTTGTCTGTTATAAATACTTTATGTCCTAATTTTGTGGAAGCATAGCTCATATGATTACCTATTGAACCTGCTCCAAAAATCAAAATTTTTTTCACTAAATATTTTTATATTATTTAATCTAATTTATTTTTGACAAATAAAATTTATACAGCAATTTTATTGTATTTCTCAAATTTTTTGGTTTATATTTTTTTGTAAACTTCATTGTATTTTTCCAAACATCCTCGCTCGATTCTTCGTCATAATAGGCTAATGTATTCCCTTTTTTTTTTGATATTTCTTTATTAGGAATAAGTCCAAAGATGATAAATAAGATATCTCTGTGTCCTTTTTGAACAATACCAGCTCGATGTAAACATTTTGTAGTATTAGCAATTAGAGACTCACCAACTAATCCCGTATTAATGTGAACTTCATTATCTAATTCTTCTGGTAAATAATCATTTCGATTATTATATTGTTTTTTTTTAATAAAATTTTTTGATGATTGAATATCATAAATGTGTAAAGGGCCATTCTCCTTCTTAACATCTTGTAAATTTATAAACATTTTAAAATAAGTATTTACATAAAAATCAACATGATAATAATTATTATAAGGCTCCTTATCTTTTGTTCTAATTTTGTTTTTATAATAAGAACTATCACCTAAAGGAAAATTTCTTTTAACCAGTATTTCGGCTATAGCTATTTTATGATTGTAATATTCCTCAAATTCCTGAAAAAGGTCTTTGTAGTCTGAGTAAATTAATTCAATTAAATTTTTTCTCAATTCTTGAGGAACTTCAAATACATATCTTCCTGTATGATTTGGGGGTATTTTACTTTCTTGAAGTTTGATAACTCTCTCATTTATTAATTTAACAATTTCATTTGAGCGTATACCAGTTTTACAAAAGCCATTTTTTTTAAAATTTTCTAATCTTGAACTATTTGGTTTATTAACAATAAATTTTTCATGAAAATACTCAAAAAGAATATAATTTAGAGAATTAGCTTTTTTAAAAAGTTTGATTGGAAGTTCTTTATTTAAATTTTTGTATAAATTAGACAACATAAACATTTTAATTAACACAAAAAATTCTAAAAATAAAAGTAATTATCATTTTTTAATTTGTATTAAAAAGATACATCTAAAATGATTTTTATCAAATCTATCTTTTAAATCACCAGGATGATGATTAAAAATTACTCTCTCAACATTTTTACCGAAATAATTTAATACTTCGTTGCTTGTACTCAGTGATTCATTCGTTAATTTTACGTCTGGTTTATGAGAAATCCCTATAGCGATATGCCCACTACTTTTTGTCACTCTTATCATTTCATTCACAGCTTTTTGTATTTCATTTGTATAGACTAATACCCATCCACAAAAAATGACATCAAATGTATTATCTTCATATGGCATTTTCAACATATCACCTAAAGATATTAAGGGTGAGTACGACTGCAGATCTAATGCTGAAATATTTTTTTTTAAGAAACCATGTTTTACCAAATTAAAAATTTCGCTTTCTAATCTTGGACCTATGGATAATATTTTTTGTTTTTTAAAATCTAAATAATCTAAAGATTTTAACGGATAAATTAATCTCGAAGATCTTTGACCATTAAATTTATTTTTAATCATATGAATGATATTCCCAAAATGGCTTTCTATATGTTCTGTATTTCCTTGAAGGGCTGTTACATTGTTCCTTTTAGCCATTCCAAAATCTGAACTTTCTATTGGATATAAAGTTTTAAAACTTTTTTTAATATAAAAAAAATATATAAACCTTACATAGCTTACAAAACCAATGGCAAAAGGAATATTAAATAAATATTTCAATAATTTATTCATAATTTTTTTATATTAATAACTTCGAATTTTTATTCAAAAATATCAGCAGGTTTAAAATCCTTAATAAAAACCATTTATCAGATATATTCAATTTTTTTTCATTTATAAAATTTATTGTATCAGTTTTTAATAAACCAATCTTAAATAATTTTTTATTAATATCAATTTCTTTTATCAATCTTTTTTTGATAAGTTCAAAAAATTTATTAATGTCAAAAGCATCAGCTAGGTAATTTGAATTAGGTTTGATATAGTTAGTCATCTCAAATATTTTCGTAAAGTTTTCATTTTTAATTTTATCATTATCATTAAACAAATCCTGGCTTGTTAAAAAACTTATTGGAAATAAATAAGCCATTAAAAGCCTATTTTTTCTTGATATATTATTTGGATATCTATCTTTTAGATAAAAATTTTTGCTATCAAAATTTTTTTTCTTGAAAGATAATAGGGTATTAAAAATTTTTTTTTGATAGTCTAAAACCAAAAATTTTTTTAATGTTTTTTTATTTGTAGTGTATTTGTTAATAAAAAATTTTTTATTTTTAAAAAAAATTCTAGATAATTCACCACCAAACCCAGAAAATAGTATTTTGTATTTCTTCGATAGAATCTTATATAAATCTAATAAAAATATCTCACTCGAGACACCTCTACCAGCTGTTAATATTGAATATTCATCTAAAAGCTTATTGATTCTATTTGAGTTTTCACTAAATTTAAAAATTTTTAGATTTTGATTTAATTTAATTGTATTTTGAGACGCTACAATTTGCTCTTTTGAATTATTCACCATTGAAATCATTCCAGCATCGAAATTAATTTTTTGTTTTATCAGCTTTCTTAAAAGTATGTTTGAGTCTACACCTGATGTAAGTGGTAAAAAGCTATTTTTAATCTTAGGTCCAAAAAAGTTGGCAATATCATGAATATTGAGATCTAATAAATCGTTTTTGTTTATTGAAAACTTTTTTTTAGGATTCGGATTTTTTAAAACTCTAACTAAACCTTTTGAATTAAAATCATAACGATAGCCACTGTTAATTTTGTAAATATCTTTATAAATTGTATGAAAATTATGATTACAATATCCAAATAAATACAAGTTACAAAGTGCTGTGTTATTAAATTTTATCTCGTTATTTTTTTTTATTAAATAATCTAAATCTGTACTTATGAACAAAGAATTTTTTTTCTCTAAATAATATAATTGATAACTACCTACCATATCTGTATCAATTGAGATTATATCTTTATTTATCTTAATAGAGGTATACTCACCTTGATTTTTATTTTTCCTGTAACCAATATTTAAATGAAGAGAGTCTTTGTGTTTTTGGATTTTTTTTTCTCTCTTTTTTTTTTCAAATTTTGATTTATAATTAACTTTTGTTAAATTTTTATCTTTTTGTATGTACACATTTGAGATAAAATTAATGTAATTTGATATAGTTTCTTTTTTTTTCAAAAATACATATTGTGAAATTTTACCACTTGACTCATTAATTCTTTTATATTCAAGAACTTCATAATCAAACAATTTAGCAATTAAAAATAAGCCTTTTTCATTGTATAGGTTATGATGAAGAAATCCAAGACTGTTGTCTGATTTCTTTTTATAAGTTAAATTACTTAAACACGGGACCTCTATATAGAGTATACTTCCTTCTTTCATTATTTCTTTATCAATAAATTTTAAAAATTTAATTGGATCAATGATATGTTCCAAAACTTTATTAAGCGTAATTAAGTCATAATCTTTTTTACATTTTTTTAAATCAATAACATTTTTATTTAAAACTTTTTTCAAATGTTTTATAGCTAATGGATCAGTTTCAACTAAATCAATTTTTTGAATTTTATTTTTTAAAAAATTTTTTTTTATTTCGTAAGGAAATACTCCAAGTCCTGTCCCAATATCTAATAAGTTAATTTTTTTCCTTAGTAATTTTTGATTATTCAAAAATTTTTTTATTCTATTACATCTGCTCTTATTATCACTATTATTTAAAGATATTACTTTTTTAAATTTTTTTATTAAGTTGTCTTTTCCAATATCAATATCATAATAATTTTTTGAGATTTTATTTAACTTAATCAAATTTTTTTTTTTTTTGAAAATTTTTAGCTGTATTACAAAAATTACAAACCATCCAAATTCTATTTGGTTTTTTAATCTTTAAAAATCTTTCAAATCTATCTGGTTTTGTGATTAATGTATGTTTGGTACTATCTTCTTTGTTACATAGCGTACAATTCATAATTTAAATATTTTTATAAATTTGATATTTTTTCAATAACTTTGACAGTATGTTCACTTTGATTTTTTGGATAATCAAAAAATATACTATTTCTAAAATCTTCATAAATTTTATTTTGTCTCTCCCAAAATTTTTGATCATTGAATTTGTCCAATATTCTACCATCAGATACATAAAAATAGTCTTTATATTTTTCAATGATCTGACTTAATTGCTCATTAAAGTTTTCTTTTATATCATCGATCATTAATATTTTTTTTCTCAAATATAGGCCACTAAAAAAGGGCCCTGTGTTTGCACAAAAAATATATTTTGTGTCTTTATAGTAGGTGTTTAAATTAAGATCAAAATTATTAATCAAATTAATTTTAGACTCTTCAATTTTTTTTTTTAATGACACTGATAAATTTCTTCTAGGGTGTGTCTTCAAATATATCATATATTTGTTTGATAATTTTTCTATTTCATCAAAATTTCTTTCAATATTAAGATAAGGGTTATCTCTATTCTTTTCTGCTATAGAGGGTATCCATAGTATCTTATATTCAGAAATTTCTTCATTTACTTTTTCATATCTAGGATAACCAATAATCCATGATGGTTTATCTACTTTTTTTGAAATTATTTTTCTATCTAATTCACTATGACATAAAAAAAAATCAATCGAATTTATTCTTTCCTCACCAGGATAATCTGATTTCAAATCCATACCCCTTGGAAAAAATATAACTTTTTTTGAAAAAAAATTTTCAATTAATTTTTTTTTTATTCTTAAAAAATTAAATAATATTTTTGATAGGAAAGTTTTTTTTCTTATAAAAAAAGGATAATTAAAAAATTTTACATAATAATACTTACTATCGAGTGTCGAAATTAGTACTGAAAAATTTATTTTTTTTTTTTTTAATTCTGATAAGTAAATAAATCTTTTGTATTCCTTATGATTTTCTATTTTTTTTGTTAAGTGCTCAAAGTCTGACTTTGATTTATCTATATCATTCAAAACAATACAATATTCTTTATCATCTATTTTTTTTACAATTTCTTCATAGAATTCAAAGAAATACGCATGTTCTAAAAAAAAAGCTATTTTTTTTGAAATTTTCATTTTGTGTTAAAATAACCCTCACCCAAATAAACAATAAATTTGAACAAACTTTCATCTACATTAAGGCTTTCTTCTAAGGGATATGTATTTTGATTATCAATTTTTTTTTTATTGGTCAAAAATAAAAATAATTTTTTTTGATTAATTCTTTCAAAAAATTTTTTTTCAAAGTAATGAGTATGTGGTGGCAATATCTCTTTACCAAAATTTCCGGTCAAAGGATGTTTGACATTTGGTACTTCAATAAAAATTTTTGTTTTTTCATGTATAATTTTGTTAACTCTTTTAAAAAAAATATCTAAATCAGCAACATGTTCTAAAGAATGTGACATATAAATGAGATCAAATTTAATATCTAAGTTTTCTAAGCTATCTAGATAGTTCCATCTTTTTCTATAATAATTTTTTATTTTATGTAAATCATGATTGAAAATATTAATTTTTTCATTTGCGTGTAATAAATGTGAAAGACCACCATTTGAACTTCCTATATTTAAGAAATTTATATGACTTTGATCAATAAATTGATGAATAAAATTATAATGCAATACTGCTCTATCATCGATAATTTGATTAACAAAATTCGACTTGAGAGATCTATATTTGAATTTGTAATAATCGATCAATTCTTTTTCACTAATAAATGGAGTTAACTTAAAATAACCATTTTCGAAGTATTTTAGTTTTTTTTTAAATTTAAAAAATTTGTATTCTTGAAATCTAATATAATTTTTTTTGAACATATCCTTTATAGAAAAATTATTTAGAAGGTATTTTCTTAAAATGTGTCGTATGGATAACATAAATCTAAAATAGTTTTTTAAAATTAATCATTATTAGTTTCTAAGATACCTGATTTTTTCTTGTTTAATATTAAAATTTTTTATTTTAAAAAATTGATTATTTATCAGTTTAAATTAAATTTATTTTTTATAAAAATTTGTTAATTTACGTGCTAAAACACCTGTATTTTTATCATCCAATTTAAAGATATGAGTGTCTATCTTTTTGAAATATTGATACTTCCAATTCCTTTTTAATTCTCTCAATAAATACGAAGCATTATGAGCCCTGCCTTCAATTACTAGAATGCAACCATTGTTTAAAAAATTTTCATAAAATAATAAATCATTTACTATGACTGGAAAATTAAGAGTTTTGTCAAATTTTTTTGATTTATTAATTATCTTTTTTGGATTTGGTCCATCTAAATAAATGAAATCTGGAACTATTCCAGGCAAATTTTTTCCATAAGCTACTATCGAATTTTTTTTTAGCATATATTGCCACAAGATTTTTTTAAATCTGATATTTTTTAACCCAGTGTTCCTAGAGAAATTTTTAAATATCTTTAAATATTTTTTTTCGCCATCAATCACATAATTCATAAAAAGGTTATTTTTAAATATTCTTTTTAAGAATAAACTTTTATAAAAATACTTTTTTTTATTCTCATCAAGTGCTTTCGAAATTATTAAACTTGACCACCCAACGCCAAATTCTAAGGATGAAACTCTCTTATTTTTTTTTACTAGATTATATATAAAATTTAAATGTTTGAATGTTGGTGGTATAATATTTTTTTTAATTCCTTCCATTGTAAACTTATCTGATTTCAAATGAAGCTTTTTTAAAGCTGGAATTTTATTAATAAGTAATTTTTCTTCTCTCTTCATTTTTTTAGTTATTTTTTGAGTACCATGTGTACTTCACTACATAGTTTATTTTTATCTAATATTGCCTGAAATTTTTCTAAATTTTTACCGAAATATCTATCAATAATATTCATTCCAGTTTTTTTTTTATAAAATATTGAATTTAAGTAGATATATCTTTTTAAATCAGAAAAATCTAATCCATACCACAATTCTCCAATTATTTTCAGTTTTTTTCTTTTAAAAAGAAATTCTAAGGACTCTTTTGTGTAAAGATGGGTATGACTAGCTCCAATTTGTCTTGAAAAATTATTTTTAAAAACGCCATCAAAAATGGATGCTAAACTAAATAATGGAACATTTATAAAAAGATATTTTGATTTTGATTTTAAAAAACTATCGATGACTTCATTTGGATTTAGAAGATGCTCAAGTACATTTATAAGAGAAACGCATTGAAAATCTTGTTTTTCAATAAATTCCAAAGTTTCCCTATGATTTAGGTTTATTAATTTATTCTTTCTTATATGTTTTGAACCATAGTTAATAAGATTTTTATTCAAATCAATTCCGACAGCGTTTATTTTAAGCTTCTCACAAGCTGCGATAAGATTTCCAGCTCCACAACCAACATCTAACAAATTGAAATTATGTTTAATAATTGATTTTAAAAATTTTATTTTTGGTAAATGTATAGTTTTAATACTTTTAAAAAAATTTTTTTTGTAACCTATAGAAAAATTTTTTCCTTTTTTATCAGTATATATTTTTTTAAAGAATTTATCAGTTTCTTGATAATAGCCATTGAGATGAAAACATTTTTTACAAAACTTATATTTAATATTAGAAATTACGAGATCATATCCTAAAATTTTACGTTGACAATTTTTACAGAATTTTCGTAAAGGTTGTTTTTTATAATATCTATCTATAATTTTCTGGTTATCTAAATATTTTTTTTCCTGATTATAAAAATCATTCTTTAACTTGTTATATTCTTTAGATGATTTAGAATATTTTACTATTTTTTTCATTCGTTACTAATTATTTATTCTTGAAAATAAATTAAAGAGATTAATTAAATTTAATATAAAATATGAATAAAAATTTTTTTCAGTGCATAAATCAAGCCAATTGAGCTATTAGTACTGGTTAGCTGCACGCATTACTGCGCTTCCACACCCAGCCTATCAACGTGG